>Ga0247608_10000567_pt1 | contig 58435 bp, 52 predicted proteins | sample 176DNAGHGlowgp2_FD_193490 | JGI IMG/M metagenome (GOLD analysis project Ga0247608, IMG submission 193490) | Sheep rumen microbial communities from Palmerston North, Manawatu-Wanganui, New Zealand - 1766 DNA GHGlow gp2 | ecosystem: Host-associated > Mammals > Digestive system > Stomach > Rumen ... | reverse complement strand
TCAAAGTCTCGAGCACATTGCACTTTACGTGGATGTAGTTCTCGATGCCGGCAGCCTTCAGATCCTCCATGCAAGCAGGAGCACCGGCTACGACGAACATCGCACGGCCATTCAAATACTTGAAGGCAGGGATAGCATACTCGGCATACTCATCGTCGCTAGAACAGATGACCACGATATCGGCCTTAGCCTCGAGAGCGGCATCAACGCCTTCCTCAACGGTCTTGAAACCGAGGTTATCGATTACCTTATAACCAGCACAAGCCAGGAAGTTGCAAGAGAACTGGGCACGAGCCTGACGCATGGCGAGGTTACCGATGGTGAGCATGAAGGCTGTAGGAACCTTGGTCTCTTCAGTATGGATACGGAGATCCTCGAAATCGGCAGCGAGGCGAGTGCTGCTGATAGCCTTGAAGGCAGGCTCTTCATCACTGCCGCAGCCACAAGCACAAGCCTTTGCTTTCTTGCCTTCGCTCTTCTCGGTGAAGTTGGGGAACTGATTGGTGCCCAGAAGGAACTCCTTACGCTTGGCTGCATCGCCATGACGCTTCACGTTGGTAGCGTTGATGTCATCCTGGATAGTGCCGGCCTTGACAGCTGCGAGGAAGCCTCCCTCCTCTTCTACCTTCAGGAATATCTTCCAGGCCTCAGTAGCCAAAGCATCGGTGAGGTGCTCGATATAGTAAGAACCTGCCGAAGGATCGACGATGCGGTCGAAATGGCTCTCTTCCTTAATCAGCAACTGCTGGTTACGGGCGATACGCTCAGAGAAATCGGTTGCCTCTTCGTATGGTGCATCAAACGGGGTCACCACCATCGAATGGACACTACCCAAGGCAGCACTCATAGCCTCAGTCTGAGAACGAAGCAGATTTACGTAACTATCGAACAAAGTCTGATTATACTCTGAGGTTGAAGCATTTACAATCATCTTGCAAGCCTCATCACTCTTTGGTTCATATTGTTTCACAATCTGAGCCCAGAGCAGACGAGCAGCACGGAACTTAGCAATCTCCATGAAGTAATTCTCGCTAACGCCCATGTTAAACTTGATGCTCTTTGCGGCGAGATCAGCATCGACGCCAGCATCCACCAGCTGCTGCAGATACTCATTACCCCAAGCGAGCGCATAGCCTAACTCCTGAACGATATAGGCACCGGCGTTATTCAGAGCGTCGGAGCTGACAGCGATGCAACGGAAGTTGGGATATTCCTTCAGTGCCTCGACGAGTTTAGGAGCGACTTCGAGAACCGGTGTCACATCCTTACCCTTCATCACCATCTTCTGCATGGGGTCGAACTCGATAGAGCCAACCACCTTCTCCTTATCGTAGCCCTTCTTGGCGAAGAACTCCACCAAGATCTGAGCCAGCTCGAGCGAATGCTTCGGACAAGTGGCGAAATTCACCTCGATGATGTCGCAGAAGATGCCATCGAGCAGCGTTTCAACAGTTTCCTTGGAAACCTGCTTGCCGGGAATCCTGAATCCCAGCGAGTCGATACCCTTGTTCAGGATGTCGAGTGCCTTAGCGTTAGCAACCTTGGGATCGTCCACCACGATATTCTGACGGACATACCACGCGTTAGAGTCCTTCTTGTTACCACGCACGAACGGGAACTCACCAGGGAGTGAATCGGGGGTTTTCAGATTCGCCAGGTCTTCACGGCGATAGAAGGGCTGTACATTAAAACCTTCATTAGTTCTCCATACCAAGCGCTTCTGGAAGTCGGCACCTTTCAGGTCGACCTGAATTTTGTCGAGCCACTCCTGAGTGGTCGGCGCGGTGAACTCGGTAAAGAGTTTCTCTTTGTTTGCCATATTAAGTAATACGTTAGTTATTATATAAGTTGTATTTTTCTGCAAAGATACAAATTATTCCGCAAAGTGCAATATTATTTAATAAATATTATATTTTAGATACTCTCCTTAATCGTCTCAACGGTTCCTATTTTCTGAAGTTCGCTGTCCTTACTCTCCATCCTGTCCACAATGAGTTTTACATAATGAAAATCTTTATCTTCTGGGAAATAGAACTTAATGTCTCGCATCATCGCCAGCCCAAATCCATCGCCCTCATCCTTCATGTTGAAGAGATTCGAATACAACAGATGCTGTTCATTGATAAGTCTATACTCCTTGCTTGGACCTTCATAAATCTTTGCCTCGCATCTTGGAAGCAGCTCTTTACGCATCACGATCAAATGGTCTTCATGCGACGGTACTCTGTAAATCGACACATCCCCATATTGATAGCCATAATCCGTTTCTTTCAGTGCGACCTCACCTCCATAAAGAGCATCATACGTACCCAAATAGAAGCTGGTAATCACAGCATATCTGCCATCCACACCTAACGCTTTGAGAGCATCTTTTATTTCCGAGAACCGTATCTGGTAGCTTGCATCTGCCCTATGCATCAGGAACTGCACGTTGTAATGCTGCCAAATGTTCACCTGCATCTCATGCAGATATAATTCAGGTGTTTCATATATCCAAGCCCCATTGTCATCAAACATCTCCTTTTTCATCTTATAGGCCGCTTGGAACAAACGGGAATCAGCAACAGGCAATGTGGTTTCATACTGCTTATCCATTGCAGGCAGGTGTATCTCGAATTGGGGCAATGCTTCTGCAAACTCAGCTATCAGCCTATTTACCCTCTCCACAGATACTCCTTCAGCCTGTTTCACCTCTATTGCTTCATCAAGAAATGCCCTTCCTATTTCAGTCAGTACATACTGTTGCAATCTACTATTGGGTACTTCAGGCCTAGTCATCTTAATAACATCTAACTCAATCAATGGGTCCAAACACTTCTTCTTAAACTTTGTAGCATTTACAACACCCATTTGAGCGCGAAGTTCTGATGCTGATGCAGGTTTCATCATCATCAACAGCATTCTCTCGACTTTGTCCCGACTTAGTCCCGACTTAGTCCCGACTTGGTCCCAACTTAGTCCCGACTTAGTAACTACTTGGTGACTACTTAGTTCCGACTTGGGTCTTTCTTGGTCTTGACTTAGTCCCGCTACAGAAAGTCGTTTACGGAATATAATCTTAATATATCCACCCAACTCTTCATACTTCGGCTCTGGTAATCCCTGCACTCGACAGGCATCCATCATTCTACTAACGCCAGACCCCCAACTTTCCAAGAAAGAAGCCTTAAACAATACTGCTGCAATCAAAGGATTATAAGGGTAGGATGCATGGGCTTTCTTAATAGTATCAGGTGTCAAGTCATATGGCAAACGCCCTGGATTTTCAATCTCCACTCGGTCATCATATATGGCTATACTTGGAGTCAAGTTATACTTCTCCAGTTGTCTATGACAAAGCGCATTCGTCAAAGCTTCTCTCAAAGCCTCTGCTGGTATTTCTAATTGTTCCTCTTTTTGGAACCCCACCACCTTACCACTTTGCGAAAGGTGCTTAAACAAGAATGACATACCTGCATCCAACAAGTCAAAAAAATTACCTTCTGCTAGTCCGCTATCTAGAAACTCGTTCTTGTCAGTACCACGGAAACGAGCCAATCTTAATGCCATCTGGGTATAACCACTAAGATCTTTTCCAAATAATGCCAAAGCACCATTCATCACCTTTCCGTCTTTTACCAGATTCCACTTGCTCAGAATAGACTCTAAACTTTCAGTCTCTGCCGTTGCAGGCATGCGACCACGTTCTACACCAAGACGTACAGCTCCGCGAATACGTTTCTCATCCAAATCCGCTAACGATATGCCATCTGCCTCAAGTCTTTCCCATGCAAACTTCTCAGGTTTAGCTGCACGCAAACGCTCTTCGTACATCTCCTGAGGCATAACTTTCATTGTACTCTCCCACTTATAATAAGGGCATCCATGATATGTGTATGGCATCTGTCCCCACTTCCAACCTTCAAAATGAATTACGATAAGCTGGTCACCATCTCTGTCCGGAACGTCTATATATTCAGGCTTCGCTTCTACTGCAGGATATAACCCCGTCAGCGCCTGAGCTATCTCACGTTGTGTATTGTCCGTAACTTGTTGTCCAAACATCTTCAGCGAAGTCGGAGCCACGCCAAATATCAGCCACCCGCCATCAGTGTTCAAGAATGCACAGGCAGAATGCATACCATCCTGCAACTCCCCCGTCGTCTTCTTCAACTCCATGCAACGATGCTCATCCTTATTTACAAGCTCTTGTATCTCCTCAAATGTCATAATAACTATTTAGTGGCGTCAAAGTTACAACTTTTTTCGCTAAAAGCCTCCCATTTACAAAAAAATGTGCACTTTTCTTTCATTTTGTGTCAAACAACCTCATAATAATCCAAGAATAACCGTTCCCCGCGCGTCAGCGCAGGATCACTTCCCCCTCACCATCATCTCATAATGCGACAAATGCCCCATCTTCTCAAATATCCCCCTAAACTTCTCCATATCCCAATCCACCATCTGCTCACCACCATACAATTGTTCCCAATCCATGCCCCCGTATTGCAGAAAGTAAGTTTCGATAATTCTCCTCATCAGGTTCGCCTTCTCCACACCTGCCTCGTCAGTTCCCTCATCAAGCAATTTATCCCACATGGCTTGATAGTCATTTCTCACAGGATTAGCTCCTCCGAATGCCGCCACACTGCTCACGCCATTCTTCTTATACAGTTTCCAGTAGCTGGCTTTATTCTTCGGTTGCTCCACGCTTATTTGTTTATGAAACGACGTGTTATGTGTCAGCACAAACACCTGCTCTATACCATTCTCACCTTTGCGGGCTTTCTCTATCAAGGCATTCGTCAGCGTGCTTACCAGTGCTATAGAAGTATAGTCCAGACTACAGATAGGGTCGTCTATCACCACAACCTTCTTTCCGTCACTGCTTTCGCCACCGATATTTCCCTCCACCATCTGTATAAAATACAAGAAGGTGATAATCGTCGCTTCACCCTCACTCAGCGTATTCCTCACATAGCTGCCGTCCTCTCTTTGTATCTGAAACTCGCCATGCTTTTCTGCCGACGGTTGTATGCTGAACCCAGTAAACCCATTCAGTCGCAAGGCCTCATTAACACTATCCAGTCCCGATTTCACCACTCCGCTGGTATCCTCTATTTCGTTAGCAGGCTTTTTCTGTTTCTTACTATCTTCAACCAACTGGTCATATATACGCTGGCATTCCTTGATAGCCTTTCTTAAGCTCGCCAATTCCGCTTCCGCTTTCTCCACCATCGCCTCACTCTTCAGCGCCAGCTCTTTCCACAACCTTGTTTTGTTGTTTCCTTCAACCTCCCAGAACATATCGCCCTCGCGCTTACGCTTCAACAACTCCCTGATATGAGCAGCAAAAGTCTCTTTCCTATTATATGGCCCCAGCAACTTTCTCTGATCCTTATGGGGCATATACACCTCTAACCATAGTCTGTCTCTTAGCCGCTCTTCTATCTGTTCATATTCCTCATTCACCTTGTCAAGGTTCTTGTTCGGCATCAGCAGGCTAAATTTTCCAAACGGCTGTATAGGGTCATATCCCAGCATCATACGAGCATCCTTCGCCATCTTCCTATCTCCCAGTGTGTACACCCCAGGTAAGGTCTCCTTAAGGCTTTCCTCCCTGAAATCCTTGTTATACACCAACACTCTGGCCGGTTCCCCGTCCCAGTCCACTTCACAAGTCGGATATTTCCAAGGCTTTACGATAGTCGTGTCCGCCGTCTGCTTATATCCCCTCGGTGCATAGCCATACTCCAGCACTCTGCTGGTCGTAGTCTTTCCTGCCCCATTACCTCCATAGATAATGTTCACCTTCTGGAGATCGTCCATCACAATCCCCTCCTTGTCAAACGTCGCTATATCTCTTATGGTAATCTTCTTTATCATATCTCTCTCATCATCATGCGGTAATGAGCCTCCTGCCCCATTGTCTCAAACAGTCGCCTGAACGCATCCATATATCGTTCACACATCATCTCCTCATTTCCCGCATATATATTATCATCTACACCATGACTGCCCTCGTCAAACCATTTTGCCAGAGCTATCATTGCCTGTTTCTCCTCCTTACTTTTCACATACACACCGTCAAACATCTTGCGTTTGTTATACCCACCGCAATCCACAAAGTATGTATCGATGATCCTTCGCATAGTGTTCGGCAAGTCCATTACACTTACGCTACCTTCCTCATCCATCTTCTTTTTAATATCTCTTAGCTTCATCCAAAGCTCCTCATAATCACTCCTCACAGGGTTTTCCCTGCCATAGCTCGTCACCTTACTTACTCCCTTCCTTTTATACAGTTTCCAGTAATAGATACTACCTTGGGGCTGTCTTACGCTCAGGCTCTGGTGGAAAGTCGTGTTATGAGTCAATACGATTACTTGCTTGATACGTCCATACGCTCTTGCACTATCCATCATTTCGCTCGTCAGTCGGCTCACCACGTCTATGGCATCATAGTCCAGGCTCGATATGGGGTCATCCACTACCACCACCTTCTGTCCGTATGGATTACTCCCACTGCCCAATCCAGCTACTTGCTCAATGAAATACAGAAACGTGATAATCGTCACCTCGCCCTCACTTAGACTTTGTCCTGCCAGCGAGCCGTCCTTTCTCACAATCTCATAGCTGTATGCATTTTCTTTCGATGTCCTGATGGTAAATCCCGAAAAACCTATCCTGCTCAATGTCTCATTGATATAATCCATGGCCGGTTTTACTGTGTATGGTTCTTTCTTCCGCTTCTTTCCTTCTGGTCCCATTGTGAACACGCCGGGCATAATCTCTTTCAGGTTCCGTTGCTTATAGTCCTGGTTATATACCATCACTTCCTTGCGTCCACTCTCCCATTCTATCTTGCATTGGTCGAATATCCCATAGTCAATCTTCATCCTGCTTTTCTTCACAAAATCATCTTTCACAAGATCTCTAAACAGCCCATGCCCATCTCCCTTAACAACAAGGGTTGCTATTCCACTTATCTTAATAGAATGTTCCTCTCCGTCCCAATCATGTATCATCTCTGGGCCATCATCAGGCCCTGCCAAAAACCTACTCAGCGTGGTCTTCCCAGTCCCATTACCCCCATAGATAATGCTCACCTCCTGAAGGTTGTCAAACACCACTCCCTCAGCATCATACGATGCCACGTCCTTCATCACTATTCTCGCTATCATCTCTTCTCTTCTTGTCCCGTCCCGTTTATTGCGATTTCATCGCACCCATTAGCCACCGTTCCCTCCGCGTCAGCGCAGGGTTTCTCCGTGCACATCCCTGTGGTTCTCCGCAGGGCCGTCTCTCTATGTCCTAGCAACCTTATACCTCGCCATTGCTCCCAGATACGCCTTAAACAGCCTCACAAATATCTCATCCAATAGCACCAGCACCGAAAACCTGAAATAATAGTTGTCATACACAAACTCCTCTTCCTCCAGCGTCTTCAGTGTCGGCAGGTTCTTCTGTAGCGACAGCAAGTTATGCGCACATTTGTTCCTATGCTCATACACCACCGTCGAATAAAACTCCTGCAACTCCTTGCACATCAGTAAGTCACCCGTCGCAAAGCTCCATTTCGACAGCCCTTTCCACAGCGTCATATAGTTCAAGTAGTTATGCTCCTCCCATTGCGCCACAAGGCTCTTGCCTACTATCCTGTCTATCATCTCCTGCACATTCAGAAACAGCACCCTTCTGCTGAAAGCCTCCTGTTCCTTCTCGCACAGCCCGTTCCTCGTATAGTATTTCCTCATACCGGCCTCCATCTTCTCCTTCTCTTCGTCCGTCAGAGGTCTACCTTTCTTTCGCTCCTGATTCTTCTGCGCCTCTCCTACCTTCTGTGCAATCACAAGATCCAGTTTCGGAGTAACATCCACATCATCAAACAACTTGGCTACGCAGAATCCCTTATCCAGTTTGATCAGTTTCGCCAACAAGTCCCTATACACACAGCTCTTGTCCGAATACGACGAACATTCACCATAGTTCTTCTTCAGATACTGATACCTGTAGTCATAGTCATCAGTCGCCATCTCCCAGCAGATGCCTTTCAGCTTCTGCTCCTGCGCTCCAGTCATCTTCAGGAAGGTGGTCTGTAGCACATACTCACTCAGCGACTGCGTCTCGATACCCTGCCCAATGCCCTTGCAGGCATTCACCGTATCTTGCAGTATAATCACTATCGGAGTCAGTATGAATTGTCTCTGCTCGTCATTCTGCATAGCGTCCGTATATCTCTATCGACCGTCCTATTCTTTCTCTCAGGTTACTAATCCTGTTCGGGTTGCGCTGATACTCTGTCAGCACGTCTTTCTCACGCGACCATCGCATATCGGTAATTTCTTTCCGCAACTCTCTGACAAGTTCCTGCTCCCTCACAATGCGTTAGCCCCTGAACACCACATGGTATATCAGCCCATACAGCCAGTAGTCAGCATCTATCCACGATGTAAAAGCATAGTTTTTATCGTCCAGTCCAAGCATTTTCCGGTTCTTGTTCCGCTCCAAGAAAGCCCTTACCTTTACATATCTCTCCTTCCATTCCTGGTGTGGGAATGTCCGCTCTATGTCAAAACCATCAAACTTATCCTTCCTGCTCTCCTGTTCCAGTCCCACGATATACGATACATAGTCAGCATAATAACTCTCTCGCCAACTATAGGCCTACGTATGCCAACAGCAGTGAGGTCAGTCGTTGCTGGCCGTCCAGTATCAGGTTCGTGCTGTCGGCTCCCGTGTCCTTCAAAGGCTTATCACTCTGATAGTGCGCTATCGTCACCGGCATGATAAACTGCCCCGACTTCAGCGAATCCACCATTCGTTTCACGTCGTCCTCATTCCACACAAAGCTACGCTGATACTCTGGCAAGTCTATATTCCTTGTCAGCATCAGGTTCAGCCAGTGCCGCAATGTGTATTCCCCATAATACACCCGCGTATTCATATACCTTTCCTTCACTTCACTCATAGCCGTTTATTACTTCTTCTTATCCTCCGGAGTCGTCCCCCATAGAAAACCTTTCATGTCCGTTGGCCATAAACCAACCTTAGGCATCTTAAAATTCATTTTACCGTTTTCGTCCAAATGGCGAAATGATTCAAGCGGATTTTGATGAAGTAGCTTGTCTATATCTTCCTGCATACTGGCATAAGGGTTTGTAAACCCGATTGTAGAGCCACTTGGTGCCTGTATCGATTCAATATAGTCGAGTGTAGACTGATATGGATTCTCTTGCATATATGGCCAGCCTAAGTACATACTCTTGTCTAGTTTGGTCTTCAACTCGTCTATTTTCTTGTTTTGCTTGGCATTCTTACCTCTCAGGCTCTCTATCTCACTAAGCAGGCTTTCTCGGTCCATCTGCATCTGGGCCATGTTGCCTTTCATCGCCATCAGGAATGTTCCCATTTCATCTGCACATCCTGCTAGTTTATTGAACATCAGGAGATAGTTGTTCAGCAACTCATTGTCTGTATTGTTCGGGTATCTCACCAAATGGTCTATCTCGCTCCATGCCTCTTCAAAAATGGTTCGCACCTGAATCTCACATTTAAACATAGAACCCATAAAGGGAACTTTGGCTATGAAGTGTATGGACTTGTATCCAGACTCTTTCACCTTAGGTTCTATCTTCAATTCTTTACAGCGTTCCAGGTACTTTTCGTCGTCATCTTTTCTATGATAGGCTACTGGATTTTCCTTTAGTTCATACTTTGATAATAGCTCTTTACAGATTGGCTCCCAGTCGTTCTTAAACAGGTGTAATATTCTGAGACCGATAAAATCATCTAACTCATCCAGATAATTATCCACAGTAATGATTCTGCCATCTTTAGGGTCTGCCTTCTTTCTGATGGCTTTGTCGATAAGATGCTCGGGGTCTTTTACACGGTACTTTACGATGTAAGCACCTTTTATGGTCAACAACTCTGCATGTAACTGCAGTGCTTTTAACTCCAAGTCACCTTTTACGTATTTACAATAGTGATCATATAACTCTACCAGCGCGGCCCATTCCAGTCCTATTTCAGATACGCTTTTATAGTCATGGTGATAGGCTGCAAGAAATGCCTGTTCGTCTTTACCGTTTATGGTAAGAACCTTTTTCTCCTCTGCCATTATCGTACGGGATTAAGTTTATATTTACCTGTAAAAAGTACCTCCATTACTGGGTTCGCTGTTTTCTCGCCAGCCCAGTATTTCCTAAAAGCTTCTAATGCTTCGCCTGCTGTCGCTGTATTCTCATCTATAGCATCAAGCCAATTCATATCAACCATAAGTGAGAAATCCTCCTTGATTACTTCCACTTCACACAGTATGCCCATCTCCATACCAGGGTAAACCGATTGAAATTTCTCGGCATCTTCCTTGTTTGTAAAAAAGAATGTGCATCCTGTGCGGCTCAATGGGATATCTTTAGGACGGGCTTTTTCAAACAGCACCTCCCAGATACCAGGCAAGTATTCTGCCACCTGTATATTCTGCTCAACGGCAGCATTACAAACATTGAACAACGAAAAGTTATTGTTCAAAGATATATCAACTAATGTTGATAGTAAATGCCAAACGGCAGGGTTATTGGAATATCTCACCCTCGTCGGATTAAGTCCAAACGGAGTCTGCAATACGACCCCAATATTGCTATGATTTACTTCTATTCTGTAATACATATTATTTTTATGCTAATACAACATCCCATATCTCTTTTAATTTATCACAAGCGATAGTATCATATCTTTCCTTTTTGATTGCATATGCCAGCAAGTATTTGGGTCTGCTCATTCCCACGTACGCTACTTTTAAGCAGGCCTGTATCCTCGAATCTCCGTGCCTTTTCTGATAAGCCTCACCACATAATTGTTTTCCAAAATGCTCGCTTTCGTATGCATAGTACATCGTTTCAAGATATAACGTAGCGGCATGTGTCTCGCCTTTTACAGAGTGTACGGTTGCCACCTCTATTTCTACATCATCTTCTTTGTAGATGTTCTTGCTTTGTTCTGTTGATTTTGCCGTGTAGAAAGTATCTGCCTCTTTTAACAGGAAACTAACAAGTCTTACGTCACACGTTTCTATTCCAAATAGCGGTAGCAAATCTGTTTCTATAAAGGCTTTAACATCATCAAACACTAGAGGATTTATCTTCAATTCAGAGCTGGCTATACCCATCACCCACTCTGATAACTTTTTCTTCAGTTTATGATAACATGTCGGGTAATTGGTTTCTAAGAAGTCCAGCAGTGTGGTCTTAGTAAATTTACGGCCATCGTCTTTAGTAACATCAACTCGTTCCAAAACTGCTACCATAGCGTCCAAAAGTCTGTTTCTAAACTCTAATGGACGTTCTTCAACCACATCTTTCTGCAAAAAGGAGTTAAGCGTCATATCTGGTTTGAAAGGATACTTCGAGACCTTGTTATTCTCAAATCTGGGAAAATATTGTTTTATCGACGTGTATGTAAACTTTTCATTTTCCTTATCCCCAACATGTCCTATGGCCTTGATATTAAACCTACGTAATGTGTCCTCCTTTCTTTCTCGCTGCGCAATCTCAAAGACTGTTTCGTCATCTACCTTCCTGGTCTTCAACATCTCAACAAACTTTGGCAAAACCTTGGAAGGATCTTCATAAACAATCATGATAGGCATAACAGAATGAACGTCTGGGTTTCCGTTCAGAGAGCTGTTATCATCTATACATACTGTTCGTAACACCTTCGCGATAGCATCTCCAAATCGTTTACTGCAATCCAGTGGCAATGCCTTCTTAGGTTTCCACGCGCAAGGCTTTTCTGAATCATATAATGATTGATAAGTGTCGCCAAATCGTTGTACTACTGTTTTGTCTCTATCAAACATCCCATCAATTACATCCAGTTGTAACTTACTGGAATCCTGCGCCTCATCCAAGAAAACATATTTGAAACGTTCTGTCAGTGATTGTTTCACTCCTGGTAGCGAAGCCAGATAATTAAGTGCTATAGAGTATGCATCTTGATACCTTAGAATCCCTTTCTTGATTGGATGGAGCAACACTTTATCAAAAAACAAATATCTTTCTGAGGGTGTCTTACTATTCGAGGCTATACAATTATCATCTCCGTAATTCCTGAAGAACTTATCCTCATAAGAGTCATAATAATATTCCTCCATTTTATTCTCTATCATTCTATATAGAGAAGTCCAGTCAACTTTTCCGCTTGCGTATTTGGGGTAGTTCTTTTTGTCTATCAAACTGCTAAGAAAACCTCTTTTATCGTAGTCATATTCCTTTAACCGCTCAAAATACTCTTTCCTGATAATAGAGTTGGCCCTATCGTCATCTACCATTACCAACGGCTTTTCATTAAATGAGTTATACCAAGGTATCGTCAGAAATTGATCAACAAACGACTGGATGGTACCACAAAAGTTGGGATAGTTGAACAGAATGTCTGCATTCTTTCCAAATCTGGATTTAATCTCATTGACAGCAACATTGGTATGCGTAATAACACATATACCAGAACCATCTTCAAATGGCATCCGGTCCGACAATATCAGCAGTTTCGCCAGCAGCACAGTTGTTTTGCCACTGCCTGGACAAGCTTTTATGTCACGCGATTCATTGCTTTTGATAACATCAACTTTATCTTTTTCAAAGTCTGGTTTACCTGCAAGCAATAAATCGTGAGCACGTTTTATTTCAAGGTCCGTCGCAAATTCTTTCTTTGCCATTATTTTGTCACATGGTTAATGGCCTCTACGATGTATTTCAAACATTCGTCAGCCTCAATTATACGTTTGTAACCTTCCTTGTCTGACTTAAGTTCCTCTGCCAGATATTGGGCTACGATAGCTTTGGAAACCACTCCATCATTAATAGGTTTGAATAGCTCGTAAGCTATCTTTTCATCAGTATCCCCTGTGTATTTCTCTTCAACCTTGTTTTTTATATCTTCTACTTTTACAACCTTACCCCATTGTTCCGCTTTTGCCAACTCTATGGCTATAGCTAAAGCCTTATAGAGTCCACTCCTTGCTATCTCATATTCCAAAGTCCAGAACTTCGGAACGTACACCTTTATTTCATCTCCAGTAAACTGCGATGTCAGATTTGCAAGCTTTTCTGTCCTTATCTTATCTATATCGTCTTTGGTAATCGGACTCACCTTTTCATCAAAGTACTTAAGAACAGCAGCCCTATCTTCGTTTTTTACCCTTCCCGATTTGTTGTTATCAATATATTCATTCAATTCACTCCTTGTAAATACCATTGATGGCAGTTTCGAGAAGTCCACATTGGAGCATTTACCCCCAAGTGCTTTTTTTATATCATCGTTCACATGGAGCAGTTTCTTTTCCTTCTTTTCTTCAGGATCTTCATAGTACTCTATACTACATACATCCAAATCTGTAAGCACTGCCACCGGAATGCCCATCTTTTGCCTGTCCTCGCGCTGGAATATTTTTACATAGCGTTTGTATGCTGTACTTCCTACATTTACAATAGAAACTCCTTTATCTAACAGAGATTTATCTAATATGTCAGCAATTGTGGGGATAAGAAGGTTCTCTGCATCTCCTTCTACCATCATAACTCCTTTTGCAAAGAACAAATTGGCTTTTGTCGCATCAAGAAAGCGATGTAAAAATAGATAATCTTGTTTATTGCATGCTGTTGAGCCCATACCCATTGGAAAAGCTTTGCTTCCTTCTTTTTTCAACACAATCAGCTTCTCCAGGTCAATATTAGCACCTAATGTGATACTATGTGTCGTCAGGATGAACTGTCCAAATTTAGATTCTTTCTGTATGTAGTCCAACAAACGCAGCTGGTATTGCGGATGCAAGTGTGCCTCCAGTTCCTCTATCAAAGTAAGTTTCAGGCCCTGCTTATTCTCTAAGAACAAAAGGAGCTCAGCTGCCACGCATAGCAGGTTCAAAGAGCCAAGCCCACTTTTATTGTCTTCCAATATAAGATCCAGTTGCCTTAGGATATTGATTAACTCAGGTCTCGGAAGTTGAAGAAACGCTTTTCTCGGATCACCAGACAACAAGAAGTTCTTTATAAGTTCTTCGTTAATATTGTCCGTAATCTGATGCCCATCCTCTTCGGCCTTCGTAAAATAATCCTCAACCCCTGTTTTCAGACTTTGATACAATGTTTCAAGTTTATGTCTTCCGTCGGCATCTTTCTTGTCATCACCAAAAACACTATGAGCTTGAAGAATTTGTGCGATACGTGACTTGTATCCATGCGTCATATCTTGTAGTGCGTCGCGCAGCGGCTTCAAATACACCACTCGTAGCAAGTCACGGGCTCTGCCATCCATAATAGCCCCTTCGTCGCCCATACCAGCTTTGAATTGAGGATATACACGTCCATCTTCCAAAAGTGTTGCATTCAACGTCACCCTCAGTATATATTTTTTCTTTCCTTCCTCATCTTCAAGTCCCATCCATTCTAGGAATGGAGCTGCTTCTGTTTCGCTGATACCATCAAACTGGCATTCTATCTTCAGATGCTTTGCCCTGCTATCACCTTCTTTGTGGAAATCCTTCTCATCCATATAGATGGTCTCCCCACTCTTTGTATGGAGCACATATCTTATAGCATCCACTATAGCAGTCTTGCCAGAGTCGTTTTCTCCAATCAAAACATTCACGCCCTCATGGAATCTAACCTCAAGCCCAGGTGTATTGCCCGCGCTTACGCCATATTTCCTAAAATTCCAGATTTTGAGTTTTGACAAATACATAATGATTACTATTTTTCTGTCTTAAGTATGTTGCGATGTTATCGCAACCTTGCTACCATCCCCCTCCGCTTCTCCTCTGGGCTCAATTAACCAACAATGGTTCATCCTTCCGCATGAGGAAAGACAAACCATTGTTGTTATTCTACCATTCTTATCACTTATCTTTTCCCAGCCAACTCTTCTATTCGGAATAGTTTACTGTCTTGCGAGAGCCTGACTACAACGTGTTCATCTTTCTTTAGCACCGGTGGCAACTTGTCATAAAGCATCGAACAAACAAACTGTACATTGTACTTATCGACAGCCTCAGCGAATTTGTTCAACTGATTACCATGCACAAGTTCCTTCTTATCGTTAAGAATAAAGTGCAAGCAAGGAATTCCTTCTTGATCAGCAAACACCGTGTAGGCAATGTCAAAGCACGAGATTTCGCCCTGCTTCTTTCCCGAACTGAAGTTGGCAACATCTGTGATATGGAACTTATACAATTGCTTCCCTTTCTGGGTATCAACCTCATAGCTGATAATGTATTGCTCGTCGTATATCTCATGAGACACTTCAGAGAAAACCTTGTTAAACTTATCTCTTTGGGCCTCCAATCGCTGTGCAAAATCTTCAGTGAACAACCCGTCATCTATCTTCTTCATCTCTTCACACTTCACCTTAATCGCCTTTTCAGCCGACTCTATCTGAGATATATACGTTTCAAACTCACCTTTTCTGCGTGACAATTCCGACAACTGCACAATGATACCTTCCAGCTCTTCGTAAGTGTCAGATTTCAACACTTTCTCAGCCATCACGGTTTCTTTTTCTTTCAGTCTCTCCAACTCGGCTGAGAGAGATTCTATTTCTTCCTGTATTGATGGGAGTTCTTGGGCCACAAATGCCTTCTTGTTCTCAAGCATCGCATTGTGGAAATCCACAAGTTCCTTAAACGTTCGCTGCATCTTGGGCATGTATGCAGAAGCTTGTTTGTAAATCATCTCAAGCTGAACCACATCCTCCCCAAAGTTCTGCTTATCAAAACTCTCCACAGTCTCATTGATAAGTTCCCTACGCAGGCTCAGCAACGAGGTTCTTGAAGTCACTTTGTTAATCTGGGCTCGCAAGGCATTCAGACTATCAATATCCTGCTGCAGATTCTCATTAATGTTCAAGTTGTCCTTCCGTTCAACTAGTTTTTCAATATCCGACTCAATGACGCTTAGAGCGGCTTTGTACTCATTCTTCGAACGATTACGCTCCATCCTGCGCTTATACTTCTTCTCCGTGTCCAACTCTTGTGCTAACTGAGTCTTTCGGGCTGCACTGTCATTAGGGCATCCAAACATAAACAGGTATAACGCCTCATACTCCTCATTCTTTCCCATCGTGAGCGTCTTCAGCGTATTCTCCAAGCGCAAATTGTCAATACGGATATTGTGAGCAATTATCTGCCTAAACGTTGGCGTCTCAGTCTTCACTCCAGGGAAAATGGCAGCTTCCAACTCAGCAACGAAGTCCTTCTTGGCAACATTCTTACCATTTATTCTTATAAAAGAACTACGACCCGTCTTGAAATCTCTTTCTATCACCACTTTTTTTGATGGTGTGTCCAAATCGTCTACCAATATCAAGGTCACAATAACATTGTTATCGGTCAGAAAATCCTTCACAAGTGCATAACTCTCATGTTTATCCTCAGGGTTACGATAAATGCCGTCAACATCGCCGCCAAGACAATAGTCTATAAGGCGCAGTACCGTTGTCTTACCAACGTTATTTCCAGTTCCTGTAGTATTTTCAGGAGTTTCATCCACTATCAGATTCAATCCCTTATGGAATTCTATATCTCTAATCACCGTTCCTGGTGATGATATTGTCAATTTGCTTAAATACATAGCTTCACTTCTCCACTTTTTGTTACTGTTGCTGCTCCAATCAGATAAAGCCAGTCCAGACTTAAAAGCATAACAGGGAAAGATATCCCATATTGTGATTTAACCTCTGAATAGAGATTAAGCACACTGATATTGCCGCTCTTTTGTATATGCTGCAATACCATAGCGCCAGTATAGTAAATACTTTTCTTCGGATCTATATTCTCAGGCATCAACATAACTGTATCCCTCCGGGTCTTCAAAAATTCTACAACGGATGAACGCATCTACCGCTATCACGTTGATACATACATTCACCCTATCCACTGGTATATCTTCTGCACTCTTACTGTTCAATGCCAATTCTCTGGCCTCATCTACTATCTTGTCAAAAAGCGCATTGCTTTCATATTGACCCAAATAGCGTGAGTACATGTCACTAAGGTTCTGAAGAATAATGAAGCTATAGTCCGTGGCATTATCTACAAACTCATCATATACGGCATTCAGTTTCCCAATATAGAGCTTATAGTCATTTATAAGACGTTTCTTCCCTTCCAGATGATTGAAATCAATCTTCTTTTCTACATCAAACTTTATCGGCCTACGCTCCTTTGACCAATCCTTAACGTTGGTTGCAAGTGCTTTCACAACAATAGCCAAGTCCGTTTCCGTGACCTTTGGCGTATCCAATGGAACAATCTCCTTCTTGCATAGTTCACAGACCTTCTTCAAACGATCTATATCCAAATGCGCTATCTCATTCAGCAGGGTCGATATGTCAATGATATCTACCGAAGGATCAAAGGCAATGTCATTATGAGTTTTGTACGACCCTTTACGGAGCTTTTTCACATCACCATCAATACGCAAGAACTTAAACCTGTATCCAGCAAATTGCTCCGCACTTAATTTGTCAATGGATGACTGGATTTTATCCTTTGTCGTGGTGGAACTCACCTGAATCACCAACTTACCGCCATCATACCACAAATCGCCACCAGCAGCATTCTGATTCCACTGGTTCATATTCTGTAACTGCCAACCATAAATCAAGTTTAGAAGATCCCTAAAGAAATCTTCTGCATGGACGTTGATGTCAAGCAGATTCAACTTTCCACTATCCTTAATCTCGTATTTCAGTATATTGAGTAAGGTTTTTATCTTTGCAACATATATGTCTCGATTCATCTTTTCTGCAACTTTTTGCTTTGCAAAAATAACGTTTTTCCCCCAATCTTATTGCATTTCTTTAAAATAATTATTCTTTTTTAGCAGTATTCCATCGGCAAAGTCCCAAATTTGCACCTTCAACCAATCCCATTAAACCACAAATGGTTCTTCCTTTCTGTAATCGAAAAGAAGAACCATTTCTGAAATTCCCAATAATATGTTGCTGTTTGTATTCGTCATAATATCATTGGTATTGGTTCTTGTGCTTGTAAGCCTCACCTAACTCTTGCAACTTTTTATATAGCGGTACTCGCTCCTCTTTCAATACTCCAGCATTAAATAGCTTCTGTTGATGTTTCCACCAGTTTCTCATACCGCGTTCTGAATCTTCATATTTCGATGGCCGCCGTTTATTGGCCTCCATAAAGTCCATTACTTCTTGCCAATTGGCTTTCCATCTTTCTTCCTGCGTCATAATAACATCTCAATTTACAATACCATTCCGCATTAGCAAATCCATAACTATTGCATACAACTTCTTATAACCGTCATCAGACTTCCAATGTTCATACGCCTCACCCTTCAAAAGTGCCAAGACCTTATCAAGTTTCTTCCCTTTATAACCATCTGGAAAATATGCCTCTATTTCACCATCTGGTAAGATATAAATATTGTTCTCATGTTGCTGTTCTATAAACTCACCTAATCTGGTTTTCTGCTCTGGCTTCAAATCAGTGCGAAGCTTCGTTCTAAATGATATAATATGCTCATAAAAACTCTCTAATTTATCTGTATCACCAGTATCAATAGCATTGCGAAGCTCCCTTAGTAGCCCTTCATGATCAGTCGCTCCCGGGTTCTTAATAACAAGACGATTTATGCGTTCCGCATTAGGTATCAACATGGCATTAATATCAGGGGCGCCCGTTGCCATTTGGCTGATATTATCTAAGTCCCCAATAAAAGCAGATGGTATTTGAAGGGTCAGTAAGAAACTTTTGAACTTATCATAGTTCGTCTTTCCATGAACTTGCATCACTTCAACATGAGGCTTGAACTTGGTTTCTTTCTTGATATCATCCATTATGCTCTTGAAAACCAATTCATCTGTATCTCCCTCTACCATTAATACAAAATCAGAGAAGAACACCTTCTCATTATTTGTAGCATTGATAAAGTGCAGCCGGTCCTTTGTTTCTTCTTGGTTTTCTACAGCAACTTGATGTATGTTACTTGAACCGTCTGCCCCCTTGAATACCCTACTGATATATGGATAAGTTGCTGAATTGATAAAAGTTGGAGAATGTGTCACCACCATCATTTGATTTTCTCTCTCTTTCGAAAACTTCATAAAGAAGTCCCTTAAGATTGCAAGCCATTGTGGATGAAGATGCAATTCTGGCTCGTCTATAATAATAACACCACCCTGTAAGTCGAGAGTGATTAAGCCCAAAATGAAGTTGATTAGCTCTACTTCTCCCGAGCTTGCCTCATTCAAAAGAAATTCTCTCCCATCTTTCTTTAACTGTACAACGTATGTATTGGTATTTCGGTCTATCACTTTAATATCCCAGGAATATCCAATCTGGGCGAGTGATTCTGTAACAATTTTCACATCCTCATCTACTGCCCATTTTCTCACATATCCCTCTGGTGAATATTCGAAATCTCTATGTTTTTCTGCAAAATAAAGTGAAGCCAGTTTTATCAGCGAAGATGTGGTGCGTGATGTAGATTTCGTTATTTCACCTCGTTCTACGTGATAGCCAGTGGATGAAAGGCTAACTTCAAGGGTATCTCTGTTAGCCGTTCTGAAAGGTGATATATAGAGCATCAGTGGTATCAACTCAATATTTAGTTCCTTAGCTGCATAGAAGATGCCTTCAATGACATTCAAATATTCACGGTAGAATGTAGCGTCCGTATCTACCGTTTGCTGTAGTTTATAATCAAGAACCTGATACTCAAAAGTTTGACCTTCATTCAATTCTCGATAATCCCTATCTAAAAAATCCTTCGGAAAAGTATTATTGTAAGAATGGGTACCCATCAAGGATTTAAGTTGTTCTTTATGAGCAAACACTTGTTTCAGGTTGATTATATCAGCTTTTGTTACTTCGAGAGTTATCTTAATGTCGCTTGGTTCAGTACTTCCTGCATATTTTGGAAGCACCCTTTCGATCTTGCCGCAAGGGTTTGTTATATAGTTTAGTTGTACGTTAAGCCCGTTCTCATTTCTGTGCCTATCCTGTTGATAAGAACGAAGGAAATAATGCCGCAATGTCACGTAGATGACATCCATCAAATTACTTTTTCCACTACCATTTGACCCAATGAGAACATTATAGTCCTCACGGGGTTCAAAAACAGTTTCTTCTTTAAAGCTCCTTACATTCTTTATTCTAATACGCCTTACCTTCATTCGCGTCTTTATTTCTCATTTTTTCCTTAACTCCGTGATTCCCTATTTCCATTCCTCGGGGTCACCCCGTCTGGATGACAGGGAGATGCGGTTTGTCGTATATGTGGTATCACAACTCATAGATGACTGATGACCAATGCATCATGGAATGCTTTTACCATGGCACAAAGATAATGAAAATTTGAATACATTCCAAATTAATTGCAAGATATTTTAAGTAGAGTGCTCAAGTCGTTACCGAAAACGAGCAGCAGCCACATCCTTCATAGTCAAAGAATGTGGCTGCTGCCATTGCAAGATGTCACAGAAGGCCTGTCCCCAGTGTGATATTTTTGGTTAAAGAGAGTTATAACCCCGCCGAGGTGAAGGCTTCAAGCCCCATACGTACTTCTCTCTACGAGAGAGAAGGTAGTATGTGGGGCAGTTTGAAGCGCCCTTCACCGAGGCGTTCCTTGCTGATATAGGTGTCACATATAGGTACAACAAAACTACAACTGCTACAATGTGTATTTTTACGAATGCTTACGATTTATCTGAAAGATGATTCTAAAAACGAAAATGAAGAAGAACTGCAAAAGCCTGAGCCAGAGGAACTTGAGTTACCTTTCTAACGTTGATCTGGGTGGGAAAAGGGGGCTTTTCACATAAACTTACTATAGAAAATAAAACTCCCACGACCTTTATTTGCTATACGACTTTTACCCGCGTAGTCCCCCTTCCCACCTCAAACATTGTTTAACTAATTAGAAATCAACAATTTATAACGCATTCTTTAGTAGGTAAACAGCCCTGGTACCAACTGAGTCAGAGTTTCATTACGACTAACGGGTAGTTTCATTACGAGAAACCCATAGTTTCCTACCGACAAACTCCAAGTCAAAAAGACGCCCTCTCCACCTATGGCGTCGAGGAGAAGATCGACCTCACTCCCGAGGAGCAGAATGCCCCAGTCTGCAGCAATGCAAACTGGGGCATTTTGGGTGTTAGTTATGTCCATTGGATTCTGGCAATGACTCGCCATCCGCCCCCACAATATCGTCAGAAACGGTAAGCTAAATGGAGTCTGTCCCCGGAAAACCCGATGCTGAGGTCTTCATTCTTCTTAAACACTTTGCGGCTCAGCCACCATGTGGCCTCTGCCGTCAGGAAACCCAATCCAGCACCACACACGGCATCATACCAGTGATGGCGCTCTTTCACCACGCGGTCTATGGCTGTAAAAGTAGCCACGCCATACCCCGCCACCGATATCCAAGGCGACACCTGTCGATACTCATGATGAAGCATGGTGGCCCCGGCGAACGCAAACATCGCATGGCCTGATGGAAACGATTTCATGTCCGTCCCGTCTGGACGCTCCTCGTGGACAACATGTTTCAAGATATAGCCCACTCCACCCGTGACGCCCCATGATGCAACAGTGGTGATCAGCAATGGTTTCCACTCATCCCGACTCTCCACGCCACATGCTTTCAATGCCAGCACTGTCGCATACGGCACATACTGCAGCACATCGTCCATCGTATCACCATGCTTTTGCTGAGCATGAACCGGCAGGCTCACCAACATCAGCCAGACTATCATCACCTTAACCATGTGCGCTTCACAAATTAATTTTTATCATTGTTTGGGTTGTATCAATCTAGTTTTCCTTATTTTGCAAATTCTGACACACAGTGGCTGAAGGCATTGTAATTACCCATGTCGTACATACGTCCCTGCAACAGGACGCCGATCATTCCCTCACGCTCTCTTACCTTGTCAAGGGCTGATGTCAGTTCGATCTCTGTGACATGATCGCCATCAATCTCCTTCTGCATGATGTCGTCATGCAGTTGGGCAAAGACCTCCGGCGTCAGGATATACTGTCCGAACACGCTCATGTATTTCCTACTACCATCCTTGCATTTCACGCCCAGGAATTCTTCAGCATACGAAGCCTTCGGTTTTTCAGTCATCTGTGAAATGTTCAGTTCCGTTTCATTCTTATCCTCCCACGTGCCAGTCAGAATTCCATAATTAGACACATCAGCAAGCGGAATCGGATGAATCGATACCATCAGCTTATTATACTGCTCATATTTCTCTATCAGCTGAAGCGCACAGGGCTTACCCGTCTCACTCCGATAAAGCGTATCACCCAGCATCAGCAGCACAGGTTCATTGTTGGCAAAGTCCACAGCCTGATACACGGCATGTCCGAAGCCGCGTTTCTCCTTCTGATAAACATAACGCAACTTCTTACCGATAGACAGGATACGGTTCTCAAACTCCTGCAATTCGGGGTTCAGCTTTCTCAGGTGCTCCTCGGGTAGTGGATTCTCAAAGAAGTCACGATACTGCAGTCTCTCCTCCTCAGAACCTAATACCAAACAGATCTCCTCGATACCACTCTTGATCAGTTCCTCCAAAAGAATCAAGATGACCGGCTTGACAACACCATCCTTATCGGGTATGGGGAAGAAGTCCTTCTTCAGAGCCCTGGTAGCAGGATAGAGCCTGGTGCCGAATCCTGCCACGGGAATCACAGCCTTTCTCACAGCATGCACTGGTTTCAGCGTCAGCGGATAGGCCTTCATGCCTCGTGAGTTCAGATAACTGATCAGCTGTTGCTGACAGTCGGCGTCCTTAGCCAGGAACTGGATACTACCATCACCCTGAGAGCCTACGCCTTTACCACCGTAAGTCCACTGTTTGATGATCGGATCTGCCAGCACTTCATGCAGTTTCGGCGAGGTCAGTTCCTCGGGACACATTGGTGCCACCGCCTGGTCAAAGAGTGTCTGTGCCCCCGTCATCAGTTTGCCCAATGCCTCCGCATCACCCTCAGCCATGTATTTAATTGCCAGCTCTATGATTCTCTGATTCTCCTCACCCAAAGCCTTCTGTTCCCTTTCCTCCATTTCGTTTGATGCGAACGGGAAGCCACGGTTCAGGTCACGAAGGATCTTGATAGTGTTCTTCTCAGCGCAGAGATCGGCAAACACCCAGTAAAGGTGCTTCTTCACATTCAATGTCTTCACCTCCACCTCGTCACCGTCGAAGGTCATCAAGTTCGGTTTCACACCGAAAGCACAGGCCTGATCTAAACGTCCGCAACGACTAGAAGTACGCAGTTCTCCGAGATAGGCAATGTTCATCTCGCCCATCGTGTTCAGGTTCAGGTGATACATCTGATTAAAGGCACGGGCCACCAATACACAGATGGCCGCCGAAGATGACAACCCGCTCTTGATGGGCAACGTCATCCTTTTTAGCGTGATTTTCACACCCCCCACCTGATACCACTCCAGCATATATGAGGCCACCCCGGCACAATAACTGAAGAAAGAACCGCTTTTTGCTACATTCTTCAGTTCCGTCTCGCTCATCCTACAGGCAAAGTCCTGCCAGATATCGGCTATTTCCAGAGCCTCACTATACATCTCGAAGATACCGCTCTTCTCTACCTCCGCATAGATACCCTGCTCGATGCCAGTCACAATCGATGCGCCTGGAACGATGTCCGCATTCATCGTACGGTATTTTCCTGCCCAGTCCGTATGTTCCCCGAAGAGACACAACCTTCCTGGCACAAATAATTCTAATGCCATTCTATAAACTAAGTTCTAAATTACAAACCGTAAACTATTTCCCAATATCATACGTGACACCCATTTCTATTCTGAAGAATCCGTTGCTTCCTGAATTGGCACCAGTACGTCCTGCACTGGCTTCGCTGGTGGTCACTTGATAATTAACATCAGCATACAAACTCATCGCGCTACTCAGACGATAGCTGTTCTCAATGCCCATACCAAGTACAGGAGAGGTCGCCTTTATGGCAAGCTGATCAATGACTCCTACCCGTGGATAGATACACATGTTCCATTTGCGGTTATCATCATAACCAACAATAAGATTGTGCAGATTAAACAGCACGTCCAGCGTAGCCACCAAATAACCATGTTTCTTATAGTTCTCACGAGGATTGTCTACAGGCGGCACCCACTTAATGCTCTTGTTTTCTATCAGACCGTTCTCCCAATTCAATTTTCCACGGACAGCCACCTCTGACGTAAACCATTTTCCTACAGCCACATCCAATCCAAAGCTCTTGCCATTAGGAAACACGTGAGCAAAAAAATTTGATCCATAGGGATTCTGCAACGACATATCTATACCTGCCTGAATAAACCAACCACTCCAAAAGGGCTTATCCATTTTCCGAAGTCCTTCCCTCTTTGTCCTTAACTCATCCTTCTTACCCAAATCCACTTGTGCACCGATCTCGATATCAAAATAGCCATTGCTTCCATTGCCGACTCCCGTGTATGCCTGAGGAGCCACAGCACTTGATGTCATATTATAGGCCAGATCCAAATACAAACTCCACCTATCACTCAACCTATATGTATTTTCTATGCCCAAGCCAAGCAGTGGAGAGCCATCAGTGGCTCCAAAATTATACACAGCTCCAGCCCTTGGATGCAAGATGGCATTCCAAGCCCTTTCAGGTTTATATTCACCAAAAAGGTTATGTAGATTGAACTGCAGGTCGCCATATAATGCGATATAGCCTCCTTTGTCCATATTAACCCCTGGCTGATTAAACGGAGCTAACCAGTTGGCATGATGGTTTTCAAACAGAGGGATGCCGTTCTCCCATTTCAGTTTTACCTTGGTTCCCAACAAGGGCGTAAACCATTTTCCTGCCGCCACGTCTATACCAAACGTCTTTCCATTAGGAAAAACCTTTGAGAAATCATACCCATACGGATTCTGCAGTGACATATCCATACCAAACTGGACATACCAATTATCCCAGAATCCATTCGTCATCAACGTATCCCTCTCCTGTGAAGAAGCAGATAACGAAGCGCACAAGCATAATAATGTAACGAGCTTCTTCATAATCTTAATAGGCTTGTTCATCTCCCTTAATGACGACCTGCTTAACCGTCTGCCACAAGATGCGAAGATCCAACCAGATAGTCCAGTTCTCCATATACCAGATGTCCTTCTTCACACGACCTTCCATCTGCCACAGTTCCTTCGTCTCCCCACGGAATCCCGTCACCTGTGCCAGTCCCGTCACGCCCGGCTTCACAAAGTGACGCGCCATATACTTATCTATCAGTTTCACATACTCCTCATTCAGCGCCACAGGATGAGGACGAGGGCCGATGACCGACATGTCTCCCTTGAACACATTCCAGAACTGCGGCAGCTCATCGATGCTCGCCTTCCGCATGAAGTTGCCGAAGGGGAACTTCCTCGGGTCGTCCTTCTTGGCCTGCACCAGTCCCGACTCATCCTTGTTAGGATGCATTGAGCGGAACTTATAGCAGATAAAGCTCTTGCCGTCGGCACCAGTTCTCGGCTGCTTGAAAAATATTCCGCCCTTCGGACTCTGAATCTTGATGATCGAAGCGATAACAGGCAGGAAAGGCAGAATGCATATCAATGCGGCGGTTGAAAAGACGAGGTCAAACGTCCGCTTTATCGCCTGGTTAACAGGATTCTGGAGAGGATTGGCGTATGTGGTAAAAACCTCGACATCGTCAACCTGTTCCCTCCTCAGAGGAATCCCAATCGACTCCACCGATAACGGGACAAAATAAAACCGGATGACGTTCTCCTCGCAGAATGTCGACAGTTTTTTTATAAGTTCCGACTTCAGCCGCGACAAACTGACGTACATGTCGTCAAAACTGGCCTGGATCACAGGATCATGCCCAATAGCCAGAAGCTCATCAATGGTTCCCAACCGCTTGAGCTTCCCTTCCTCACCTTTTAAAGTCACATCGCCATAATAGCCCAATACCTTGAAACCTCTGGTCGGATCCTTCATCAGGCGGTCATAGATGACGAGCAGTTCCTTGTCAGACCCCACAAAGACCACCTTCCTGATATTCTTGCCCGATTTACGGTTCATCCTCACCAGATGCCTCTCAATGAGGCGCGCTATCAGCAGACAGACAAAGAGGGCCGTTCCTTGCATCAACAGGATCCATCCTACCGACATGTAGTATATGGCCATCTTCATAAACAGATAGGCCAGAATCGTCTGCAACATAGTCAGCCATACCAGCCTGCGCAGAATCTCTCCTCCGCCTATCAAACGCCGGTGAATCACCGTATAGAAATAAGATTCACTAATCATCATCGCCAGATTGCAGGTCAGGACAAAGATGACGGCATTGTTTTCCGACCATGCCGACGTTCTCGGGTGCCATTTCAGGAATGCATATACAAGAGCATTCAAGATGACGAAATCACACACAATAATACTCCATTTGATGAGGCTATTAGACTGATTATTATTGTTCATATCGATAAAATTAGATAAAAAAAGGAATGAAACACCTCAAATACACCGAATACCAAATTTATTACAAAGGAATCTATATGGAAACAAAAAACCTGCTTTCAGGTATCTTTTCCTAGTATGAGGTTCTTTATATAACCGATACATAAACCTCAAATTATACCGAACTGCCCAATCAGGAAAGAAGTCTATCTCGGCAGCAAAATTAGCAGTTTGAGTTATAAATGCACCACAAGTAAATCCTATGCCTTGATATCCTGCTTTCTTTGCCATCAACAAAAACTCTTCTTGTTTGACAACCCCCATGCCGACAATCAGATAGTCTGGCGACAAACTAATAACCTTTTTAATGGTGACGTCAATTTCTTGTGAGTCCCTAAAGTAACCAGACCTGAAACCCAAGATTCTCAGACTGGGGAACTTGTTTTTTAACTTCTCTATTGCTTTTTCTATTTCTTCCTGCTTAGAAGCTACGATATAGACAGTTTTACCTCTTTCTGTTGCAAATTCAAAAAGTTTCCTTGCCATGGAAGACATATCAAACTCCCGTTTCTCTACCCTCTTGTGATATAATAGCCTTATCGCTTTGACTACCATGGTGCCGTCTGCGAAGATACCATCCATTTGAGCATACAACTCTTGATGCTTCACGGCATCAAGATATGAGACAGGATTTAAAAATGTATATATCCGGCCATATTTCTCAAATACAGAGTCTGCGACAGTCTCTGTTGAGATAATTTTGTTTATCAGTATATCGTTGTTCATTTGTCAATTTCTTTATTGGTTAGTTAGAATCACAAGCTTTACCACGTAATGCATGCAAGTCACCCGCAAAAATAGCGGAATAAAGCCTAGCACCTTTATCGTTAAGATGTGCTGCATCTCTGAAATAGTCCGGGTGGTCGAGAAAAAGTCCTGGAGTATGATAATCCAAGAATGGAATTTTCTCTTCTCGTGCAAAATCCTTAAGTACTGCATAATAAGAGGAATCAACAATGGAATATCTCGGAGACACAGTTAAGACTAACTTTATTTTTTCACTTCTACATCGCTCGGCAAACCTATGCAAATAGAGTATCTTTTGCTTGTCAATATCCGTTATGGTCTTTGCCTTTCTAAGTTTTCCAATGATCACACTACTTTCCTTTACAGGCAAATATCCATGGTCGTCACGTTCCTGGCGGCTAATAAAGAGGCCTGCTATGTTTGAAGCTGCTTTTGCATTATACCGATAAAGGTGCGAAATTTTGTATTTCCAGTATAACCCACCTAATAAAAAGACAGAGTCTGCACCACTGCAGTATCCAAAATATGGCGCAAAATAACTAAGCTTTGCAAAGGGATCTTTTTGATTGTCAAAATCAGAGGCCATTACTTCTACACAAACCACCTTTGGTTTATAACGTTCCAAAATTAAACACAGAGTCACATAATGAGAATATATATTTTCAGAACCTTGCATTCCACAATTATAAACACTCATACCAAGACTGTCGCTTATGATGGAAGAGACATAATGATGATGGCATCGAGAAGCCCCAATCATTACAATATCCTCACAAATGTTATCATGTATATATTTGAATTTGGGGCCAAGAACATCTTGTGTATTTCTATTGATCCACTGCATTGCCACTCCACCCAAACGGTCTACGACAAAAAGACCGACGATAAAAAAAAGGATACTATATATTAACTGTTTCATTATAATGAAATTAGAATTGAAAATAAATAAACTGACCTCCGTCTAACACTCCAAACAAAAGAATGTAGGCTGTAATAAGAATAAGATATAGATGACGAACTAACCAATATTTTGATTCGGAGATATGAATATCCCATCCGAATTCATCTTTCATCTCTTTAAATATAAGAATAGACAAAGCCATTGCAATAGACATGAAAATAGCATATTCTGGGGCAGGCATTCCCATCTTTGTAAAGATTCCAACAACAATTGTAATAGCATCTTGTAAGTTGTTTGCCCTGAATAGAATCCAAGCGAAACACACTAACACAAAAGTTAAGCCCCAATGTGCAATTTTGCGAAAGCCAACATATTTTTGTTTTCCTATTCCCATAAACTTCTCAAAACAAAGCAAAGTACCATGAAGCATGCCCCAACATACGAAAGTCCAATTTGCCCCATGCCAAATTCCACTAACCGTAAAGGTTACAAACAGATTGAAATAGTTACGCATACGTGAAACACGATTTCCACCTAAAGGAATATATACGTAATCTTTAAACCATGTAGAAAGTGATATATGCCAACGATGCCAAAACTCACCTACAGAGCATGCAAAATAGGGTCGATGGAAGTTTTCCATCAAACGAAAGCCCAATACCCGTGCTACACCAATAGCTATTAATGAGTATCCTGCGAAATCACCATATATTTGAAAGGGAAATAGTAATGAAGCCAACAAGTAAGATCCTCCTGTATGATGGTTAACATTATTGAATATAATATCGACGAACAAACCACAACGATCTGCTAAAACCAATTTCATAAAATAGCCCCATGCCATGAGCCTCACCCCAGACATAATAGTATTGTATTCCAAGGTATGCTCTGCTTTAAATTGTGGTAACAAATTATTGGAACGTTCAATAGGGCCAGCTACTAATTGGGGAAAGAAAGAAACAAATAGAGCATACGTAAAAAAGTTCTTTTCTGGTTTAATATCACCACGATGTACATCTATCATATACCCCAGTGCTTGGAAAATATAGAAAGAGATACCGACTGGCAACAATACTTTAAATTCTGGAACATGCATCCTAACTCCCAAATAGCTCAACAATACTACCACATTTTCTGCAGCGAAATTAAAGTATTTGAAGAAAAACAAGATTAGAAGATTCAGTATTATACCTATCGTTAGAATAATAATCTTATTCTTTTTATATTTTGCCCCCCCCCAGAGCTGCCAAATAGGTAATTCCAGTGCTGGCTAAAAGCAGTAACGCATACACAGGCTCCCAGTTCATATAGAAATAATAGCTGGCTGCTAACAAGAATAAATTCCTTAATCTTAATGTGGGTAATGCATAATACACAATACACACTATAGGGAAAAATATTAAGAATTCAATAGAATTGAAAAGCATGATTAATTTCTATTATAAAATTAGTTTCCCGTTAAAATCGGGACGAGTAAAAATAATGAGCTATTCAAGTTTCGCAAGTTCTTATCTTGCGAAACTTGAATTATTATCTTGCAAGTTCTCTTTCAGATATAATCTCGAACGAAGCGTTTCTTTCGCTATCATATCATTCACTATCCCATAATCAATAACTTCCTCAATGATATCCTCTAAGTTCTTGACATCTTTTACAATTCTTCTTTCAAGACCAAACTGTTTCAGAAGATAACTTAACTTTTGATAGTTTGTATCACGTACTAACGTACAAAACTTTTTATTATATTTAATTGAGAATACACTTCCATGAAAGGTGTCAGTGATAATATAGGCAGCATCTCTGAACCATGCCAACACCTCAAATGGCGTGGGTACAATCACATCATCACACCATGGAAAAAAATGACCTATTGATAGCAGTCTCAGTTCATGCTTCCTGGCAAAATTCTGAATTGCAGTAATCTCCTTTGGGTCTGATATGCGACCAGGATAAGAATATATAATAATATAGTCACATTTATGTTGCTCTTTTGGCACATACTTAGAATAGTCAAATATCAGCACAGGATCCACATGCATCAATGGTTCCTTACCAATCAATGTCTTGACAATGATTTTGCTGTTTTCATCCCGTACAGAAATCTGATTCAGGTTGCTCAGCATTCTTGCCACTTCATCTTTAACACCGAGATTACAAAGGATCTCTATTGTCGTGGTTCCAAATGAGGCCGCATAACTCATCACTTTATCCGAATCCAAGCCCTCGCCATACAACTGGGGAGAGAAGCCAAACCATCTTTTCTGAGCACAGTTAAACACTTCATCGCTACCTATTACCACAATGTCAAAATGCCCCTGATTAGTTCCTTTCTTCACACCGAGAAATGGAAGGAACTCTCTAGAGAAACGAGTATGAAACTGATAGATCGTTTTAAACCTCTTCACGAAGCTCCAACCCCAGAGCCTTTTTGCAAGTAGCTTAACATTACGGAATCTGTCTTGCTGATACTCGCCAATCTGTCTACCTGGAACAATATTGATAAAATCACACTGATTACCCAGTGCTTCTATGTTTTTTTTTAATGAAAAAGCCTGCAAGAAGGAACCATAGTTCTTCACCTCCTGCATTGATAATATTCCTATCTTCATATAGTTTTATACCAATTATAAACAAATTTAATCTTGTCATAAAGACCAGATTTCAATAGTAACATTTTCAAAATGCTCTTTAGGCTATCATCCACCAAATGGAATTTGTCGTTGATGAACTTCAAGTTTTCTTTTTCGTTTAAAAACGCAGCAATAATCTCATCTCTTTGAGGATGAAGTATTGATGCGTTTCTCAAATTGTGATTCTCAATTAAAGCCTCTTCAAGAGGTCTTTCTTCCAAGAAAGTGCCTTTGTCAAGTTTTGTAATTGCCTTTCTTCCCCTCTCAGTATTAACCAAAACCAAAGATACCCCTTTTGTTACGCTATGGTCAAACTTCTTGCCATGTCTTCCTACGCCCCAGAAATCTGCCAATGTCACGTCACCCATTCTGGGAATCATAGCATAAGGGCAATGGTAACAGCTTTCCCTGAATAATGCGCTTTTATCAAAAGCCTCCATATAAAGGGCATCCACTCCGTAGAGTGATTTGCAATCACTCGCAGTAGAGATGGATGGCGCAAGCCCCCATCCATCTCTACGCCTAAATTCGTAATTCTCAATACGAAGCCTGACCTCGGCCTTACTGAGTCGATCTTTCAGTTTTTTCAGGTAGCTTTGAAACACTTCATCCGATGGCACACCATGGCAGGCCAAATCGGCAGTCAACAGATTTTCATAGTCCTTCCTCAGGAATCCACGCAACCCTGCCACTTGACAAGGAGTACCACAAAACAACACCTCGCGACCATCCTTCAGATAATTCCTTACTGTCCTGAATGTCTCTCTTATTTCACTTTGCACATACTTGCTGCCTCGCAGAGATACTAATCCCTCCACACTGTCAACCATCACATGCCGCAGATGCAACGCATTGTCGAAAGCAGCTCCAAACACCACGCCACCTGCCTCTATCACCTTTCGGGCAAAGGCAGAGAAAGCGCCTCCGCTGGAACTCACCCTCCTGTCCTCCTCATGCCATGCAGCATAAGCTTGAGGATTGGCATCTCCAGCGTTCAAAGGTGTCATGATAGGACAACTCTTCTCGCAGAGTTTACACTCCACGCATTTGTCCTCTCTGACCACTGGCTGCAAAAATCCCTCCTTGTCCTTGACTATTTCTATGGCCCCATGGCTACACGCATTGTAACATGCCATGCAACCGGTACAATCATGATGATTTGCTAACTTTGACATTCTTATTCTCTTTCATAAAAATATGTGTACGCCACATATCACAATGTCATTCCGTTTAGTTTTACTATTCTTTCACAACTATGTGCATCCTTATATTTGTATATTTGATCACAAACCCAATGACGTTTTTCACGATAGACATCTTTTCCTTTTGCGAAATCATCAATAAAATGATAGAATTCATCTTTTGTCTTGACTATATGCCCCGCCATATAATCTTCTGGTTGATCAAACACAAATCCACGAGTTCTACCATAATCGTCCAAATCAGGCACAACAAAGGCCATTGGACGATCCAAAAGTAGATATTGCATAGATGCAGAAGAATAATCTCCTATTAATCCGTCAGATTGCGCCATCAATGTGTATAAATCGTAATTATTATCACAAAATTCTTGGTGATTATAGACACACAAATGACTTAATTGGCATTCAACTCCTCTTTTTAGAGTCTGAGCTGCATGTAGTTTAACAATTAAATGGATATTATATTTTTCCAACAAACAATTAATCTCTGGAAAATCCTCTTCTGTAAACAATGGAATTATGGAATCCATCATTGAGTCATCATGTCCTAAATACTCCGACTTTCTGAACGTAGGAACCCATACTAGTAGTTTTGAATACTTACAAAAGTCATATTTATCCCTTGGAGCGTTAAGAAGCAGATCGCATAAAGGATCTCCTGCGACTTTTATATTGTTGATAGAACAGCCATATTCTTCCGCCATAATTGGTACATAATAATCTGACGGAGCAATCATATATGTGAAAAAGAACTCATCTCCTGTGCCTAATTGAGCTTTGCTACCAGAGGACTTAAAATTTGCATTTCCATGCCTTAGATGGAATACCATTTGACTTTTAGAAGGTTTTATTGGTATCTGCCCAACTGTATAAAAAACATGACCTGCTTTAAGAAACACCATAATGGCACGAACACCAGCAACAAATTTGACCCTTGATTCATTATCTGCATATTTCATGTGTTCAATACCACAATAGATCTTGTATTTCGAATCATAAGCATTATCTAACAAATACTTTCTCAACGGTATCAAGCTATGACGTATTCCCTTATTTGCGATATAAAGCAAAACGACATTTTGATTTTTAGGTATTAGCCTATTAATCAATGTCATCGCTCTAAATAGAGTTCCTTTCAATATTGTTTTTATAATACCATTTTTGAACATAACAATCTACAATATATTATAATGATTCACGTAAAACATAAAGAATCCAAAGAATCCTTCATACTCTTTCATCATCAATTTTATCATTATATTAATCAAATCATCTTCTTTTCTCTATGATTCATTCTCAATATTCCACCCTGTATATGCCACCGGTCTGACCACAAAACAACAGGCATTTATTTCCATTGAAATCAATACCTTCCGGTTCATTTGTAGTTAGCAGGTTAATATCTATCGTATTCACTACTTTTTTTTTCTTCAGGTCGACTACGACTACCATCCGATTTGTTTCCGAGTTATTCTTTTCCTTTTCACACATCCCTGCTGCAATATACAATCTGTCCTTGTGAATAGTTACACCCTGCATACTGCTTGTAAACAGCACATCATATCTTTCGATAATATCTTTTTCCGTCAGTGTGATATTTTTACCATCGCGCACATTGGGTAGCTTATATTTCGTCACAACAGTTTTTATATTTCCCTTTTCGTCCACATACTTATGCCAAAAGCTTTTCAGACCATAGAGGAAGCCATTCTCTCTGTCTACGACCCAATTATGGTTTCTGTAGATTTTTCCATTCTCCTTCGTCTCAATAATTTGCAGCAATCGAGATTCGCCTCCATTAACATCCTCTACGAAACACCTATGCGGCTTGACTGTTTCTGAGACGTACAACAAGGGAATTGCGCCCTTCGTATCAGATTCCATCCCAAAGCTTACACTGTTAATATGTGTATTCTTTCCTGAGCAAGCCATGTCCAGTTCCCGTTCTATTTTCCCGGTAATAAGATTCAGCACCCTGCAATGACCGCCGTCGTTCATCAGATAGGCTCTATCCTCGTAAATTGCCATATCCTGCGCCGATTTACCGCCATATCTTCCTATTATAGGATATACCAACTGGGCAATAGCGCATATAGGTATGAGAAGAAATATGCCCAAAAGTGAGAGTTTTCTTTGCATCATATTCACGCTAGTCATCAGTCTAACCTCAGTCCACTCAGCTTTACAAAATTCCGTTTTTACTATTTTGTCTTTTCTGCAATCTTTGCTTTCAGCTGAGATGATGACACACCCTCGGTGCGTCCCAGGACGATGTGCTCACGACCATGTTCCTCACACCAGCGTATAGCTGACTGAAAACCACTATGAATCTGGTCTGGCCCTGTCACGAAGATATCGAAATCAACCTCCTTCACAATATCATCCACGCCCCTATACACAATCACCTCATCGACATATCGTATAGACTTCACCAAATACAGCCTGTCATCCGTCGAATTCATTACCTTTGCTTGAGGCTTATATTTCAGTATCTCATCACCGTCCTGCACAGCCACAATCAAGTAGTCGCCCAGCGCTCTGGCCCGGCGATACAACTCCACATGCCCCTTGTGCAGCAGATCGTACACACCCACCGTCAGCACCTTCTTGCCCTTTCTCGGCTTAGAGTACGACAGTTCCACCTCCTGAGGTATCGGGCATCCCTTTGCGCTACACAGACGTTTAAACCTGTTGAAGTCCTTCTGGTGATAGCGCAGTATCATCGAATAGTAAAGACTGTTGGGGAGGTTCAGTTTCAGCCATGTCCACGCTTTGCTCCAGATACGCTGTAGCAAGTTCTTCTCGAAGTTGGTTGTCTGCACTGGCTTTATCCAGTCGCCATATTGAAAGGTAAGATACTCGTCAAGTTCTTCCGGAACGTTCAGGTCAATACCCTTGAAATCCCACTTCACAGTGTTCTGGATATATTTCTCGTGGATAAAGTCACGACCGCCGGAGTGTCGGATATCAGGCGATATTTTCCGGAACACGTAGATGTTCGTATACTCCCCCTTGCGCTGTAGTGTATATAATCCTCTTCGTTCATATTTCACCACTTCGAAGCCCTCTTCCATTAGTTTCCATAGCAGGTCCTTCAGCCGCTCCTCGTCTTCCTTCAAGATGTAGAGGTCGATGGCCTGCGCCCACGGTAGAAAACCGTCGCTCCGTACGATGCCTATCAGCGTGCCGAAGGCTGGTCCCCAGTTCAGGCCAATCCTGTCGAGATGATGTGCAAGGATTTTCAGGTTTTCCAATGCCACCTCATCATCCTGCCGCTTCATGCCGTCATAGATGATGTGCTGCTTGAACTCTATCAGTCCGCGCGATGTCTTGATATGTGTCATAATTCTGACTATTGAGCCTCTACGCTAATTTCTCTTGAAGAATGTCTTCGAGACTATCTTTGACAGTTTAAACATAAAATTCAGGAACCAATCGGGGAAAGGACATCCATCATCCCACTTCACCATTGTCACTTGATAATAACCGACTTTTTTATTCGTAGTTGGTTGGAATTGTACCAGCTTAAAACCTCTTTTCTTATTCAGTTTGATTACCACTTTGTTGTGCTCAGACGTCCTGAACAAGTGGATTTTGATACCCGTACTCTTTACATAAGCTTCCCTTACCTTCCTCAAGCCAAAATACACGTCAGTGCCTCGATACTCTGGCAGGATACCGTCACAAAATGTATAAAGGACCTGGTCTTTTACAAACCACTTCTTCATGTTTAAAATCTTGACGCATGCTACGCCTATTACTTTTTTCCCTTCCAACGCAACAAAGCAGCGAGCATCCTTCACCATCTCTGTGAGGGTTTCCGTCGTAATGGTTGCATTACGCATCTCAAACCCTGTTTTCTTATTAACTTGATGGGCTGCATTGAGACATTTCCTGATATCATCCCATGAAACCCAGTCGGGTTTCTCCATGTATTTTATTTCACTCATTATTCAAATACGACGTTTGATTTCCATTAATTTTGACTTGTATCCTTTTCCCAAACATCCTTGAATTCCCCTGAAAGACGGGCCGGAGTTACCTTCAACAATGCACCAGCCGTTCTTACTCAATGCAAAATCCCATCCAACCAGCCTTATAGGGAAACCTGTCGGTTTCAGCTTCTCTACTAAATCGTTCAGTTCTTCCCACTTAGGTATTTTAGTCCCCAAAATCTGTTTACCTGTATCGGGATGAAAAAGGAACTGGTCTCCACCTTGCCTTAAGCCCTTGCTTTCGATGACTCCAGATTCCAAGTCTATAGCAGCACAAATACCACCAGCATGAGTGTTGTCAATTTGAGAATCACCACATCCCATCCTTATTATGGCGAAAACGCGAATCACGTCATCTCCCGTATAATTTACGGCATATCGGATAGTATTGACAGATGAAGGATGGAAAGATGCCAGTTCAGGATCTTGTTCGATAATTTCTTCCAAAATCACCCCCCCCGCCATACTGTCTTTTATCCTCTTAAGGCAGCAGTCAAGAGGTTCGGTACCCTCATCCCAAAAAACAATTCCCCTGCCCATATTAAGATTTGTTGGCTTCAAAACAAAACCTCTATGCCTTATTGCAAATTGTTTTATTACATTTATGTCTTCAGGAAGGGTTAAGGACAATACCTCGCGTTTATAGTAAGGCTTGTAGAACTGGTAAGTATGGCATTTATTATTAAAAAGATCGCATATTCTACTATTAATCTTTGGAAACATAATCCAATATAAATGTCTATCACCAATAAACGTCTTTCTGGCAGAAGAAGACTTATTATAAAATGCAAAGTAAAAATACTCGTTAGGTCTAATGAAATATCTCAACAGACACCACAATGAGTCGAAATATGTTAGTAGAGGATTAAGCTTACGTATCCCGTCTAAATGATATTCTCGTGATAAACGTATTGCCGAGGTATCCATAAGCATAGAAATGCCTTTCCCTATTCTTCTGATTATTTTCATTTTTCCAAAATATTCAATCTCAATCATATATTTCATTCAATCTCAATCATGTCAGGTATAACCATCGGCTTGGTCTTGAGCAGCATCGTGCCCCAGCTGAGGCCGAGACCGAAGGAAGAGCCGAGGATGGTGGTGGGTTCACGGCGCAGGCGGTCGGCGATGCGAGTCACCATCAGCGAAGGAATACTGGCTCCTCCAAGATTACCAAACTCTTCAAGGTTATATGGTACTTTCTCTACGGGCAGCTTCAGCTTCTTCACCACGTAGTCCACAATCATCTTGTTGGGTTGGTGGATGAGAAAATAGTCGATGTCAGTGTTGCGATCGATACCGTAGTCTGCCATGAACTGCTCCACCGACTTCGGCGGCTTGGTGATGGCAAACGAGTAGACATTAATACCATTGATCAGCGTGTGAATAGGGGCGCGGACGATGCCCTTGCCAAAATCCTCATAGACGAACGACTCCGGCGTAGCAGGATGGCGGAATCCTCCGTGAGGAGTCATCAACGCGTCAGCCTTCTTACCCATGGTATGGAAGTCGATAACCAGCTCATCAGCACCTTCCTCATACTCCAAGGCCAGGGCTGTGCCACCATCGCCGAAAAGGGGAACACGACTTTTGTCCTTCATCGATCCCATACGCAATGCAGTATCTCCCACCAGTAATAGGGCTCGACGTATCTGCCCCGTAGTCATCAAGTTGCCAGCTACAACCAGTGCATACATGCAACCGCAACAGCCCATAGGCACGTCCAGACAGAAGCAGTCCTCCGTCAGTCCCATTCTGTCCTGCAGCAGGCAGGAGGTTGGAGGCGTGCGATAGTCACCAGTTACCGACTCGAAAATGAGGGCATCGATACTCTCTTTCTCCCAGCCAAGTTCTTCCAAAAGTTTTTCACCAGCGGCCTGACAGATGTCTGAAGCACACAGCGAGTCGGGACCTATATGCCGCGAGAGGATACCCACCGTACTGTCGAAGGTATCGGCTTCCTCCTGCGTGAAGAGGTCTATCTCTGCAGTTTTCACGGTGCGCTTGGGCACAGCCATCGACACACCGGCAATATGAACATTATTTATTGCCCAACGAGCCATCTTTTACATTGAAAATTGAAGATTGAACAACGAGAATTAAAGGGTCACGTCGTATTTGGCGAGGATCTCCTTGCCTTTGGCGTATGAAGTCATCTCCATGATGTCTTCAGGATCAAACATAATGTCGAAGGCTTCCTCAAACTGGGCAATCAGACTCAACTGATGCACAGAGTCCCACTCTTCGACAGAATCCTTACCATAGTCATCATTCAACTCTTCGGTCTTCGCGCCGAATACTTCCATAAATGCGTTGTTGTACTTTTCTAAATTATCCATATTTTACCATTTTACTTTTTTAACTTTTTACTTTTGTTGGAGTTTCGCATATAACGTTTTCCCCGCCTCATTCTTCGGGATCTCTGTTATAATGCGCACCTCGAAGGAGGAGGCAACAAGCTTCAGACGAACAACAAGTTCTTCCTTTACTTTCTCCTTATAGCTCTCATCCGTCAGATAGACGATCATCTTTTCATCCGTACCGACACAGGCACATTCGAGACTAGGGAACTTGCCCTTGACGATGCGCTCACATTCATCCAAGCCGACACGCATCCCAAAAAGTTTCAAGAAACGCCCCATGCGTCCAACGATATAGTAACAGCCATCCTCGTCAAAGTAGGCTAAGTCGCCTGTACGGATAAAACCATGTCGCTCATCACCAAGCAATAAGTCTTCACGGCAACGGGCATAGCCCATCGTCACATTTTTGCCTCGGTAGCACATCTCGCCCTCTGTATTAGGCATGGATATGGGATTGCCATCCATGTCTATAAGGGATAGTTCTGCGTTAGGCACTGCGATGCCGATACTGCCGACTTTCTCTATAGCCCACTTTGGAGGGAGCCAGGCCATACGTGCCGTACACTCTGACTGTCCGTAGGTGGCTATCCACTTCTTTCCATTATCTCGACAATACTCAGCAAACTTCAGGTTCAGTTCCTTAGGCATCCGACCCCCACCCTGGGTCAGCAAAGTCAAGTCCGGCAAATCCATCCTGAAGAAACGCATCAGGTTCAGGATCTCAAAACTATAAGGTACGCCTGTAAAACTTGTTGCCCGCTCTTCCTTGATAAACTTCCAGAAGCTGCGGTCAGTCATATTCAGGTTGGTTATCAATAACGTAGCACCAACATAGAAATGACTGAACACCATTGACAGCCCCATCGTATAATACAAAGGCAGTACCATCAACGGGCGATCCTTTTCCGTCAGTTCAAAAAACGTGGAGATATTCAGAGCAGCAGCTTCGATATTGTCATATTTATGGCGTACTAACTTGGGGCTGCCCGTACTGCCCGATGTAGGTAACAGGTGTGACAACTCTTCATTCATCGGACATGCCTCATGACCAGTCTTCATTAATGTATAACCATAACAGGATACGACTTGCTCATAAGAGAACTTATCTGCCATTGCCTCTGGTACACAAACGAACGGTGGCTGATAAAGGTCGTACAAGCTATAATACAACCCCTCATCCAAATGGGCATTCAAAATCAGCGGCACATTGCCTGCACAAATATTACCTATCGTCCAAGCAATTCCTCCCACATTATTCTCCACCAATAGAAATAATAGTGACCGCGCAGGCATCATTTGTTTAGCTTTTTCTGAAAACTCCCGCAACTCGCCATACGTCAGTTGCTGCCCTTGCGAGTCTATTGCTGCAACCGATTCTCCCGGCCACTTATCCAGATTAAGAATCATCTTCAATTGTCAATTATCAATCATCAATTGTCTACTAGATCGACGCACATCCGTTCACGCCGAGTATCTCCCCAGAGATATAGCTTGCTTTGTCTGAAGCCAAGAATGCACAGGCATTGGCAACATCCTCAGGCGTACCCAAACGTCCAAGACCGATTCTTGAGATACGCTGGTCGATCTTTGCGCCGTCACTCTCATAGAGTTCTGCAAAGCGTTCCGTCTTTACTATACCCGGAGCCACGGCATTCACGCGAATGCCCTGAGGTGCCAACTCCTTGGCAGCTGACTTCGTGAATGATATGATTGCCCCTTTTGTGGCAGAATAGGCAGATTGACCAGGTGAACCGAGGACTGCTGTCACCGAGGCGATGTTAACAATAGAACCACCTCCTGTCCGAGCCATAAGACGAGAGCACAGCTGCACCATCTCAATGACCGCAATCACGTTGATTCGGAACATCAGTTCTGTCTCCTGACGCACAATCATGCCAATCTTCTTGTTAAATACTACACCCGCATTATTCACCAATGTATCAATGCGTTTCTCAGCCTTGAAAATACCCATGAAAGCATTCTTTACTGCAGCAGCATCCGACACATCAAAATACATCGGCACGACACGGGTATCATTACGCTCTGAGCATTCTTTAGCCCAATCATCCATACTCCCCTCACGGAGGTCACAGGCATAGACTATAGCGCCGTCAGCAGCAAACCGTTCTGCGATACCCTTGCCTATACCTTGCGCTGCACCTGTGATGACACAAACTTTATTTTCCAATAGTCTTTCCATGATTTTTCACTTCTCATCTCTAACAATCCTACCCCCCCCATCTACCATAAGCGAGGTGCTGGTAATCCACTGGCTGGCACCCGACAGTAGGAAGATTATGGCCCATGCGATTTCCTCTGGACGGCCATACCTGCGTAGCAGATAATGCGTCTTGTCGCGCTCAATCAACTCCGAGTCGAGCATGCCATCCATAGTCATCTTTGTCTCTACCATTCCTGGTAGGATAGCATTCGAACGTATGTTGCGAGCAGCATACTCTTGGGCACATGAGCGTGAGAACGATTCTATTGCCGCTTTCGAGGCTGCATACATCGCATTTCCGGGTGTCACCTTTCTGGCCGCCATCGATGAAAGGAACACCATCGAGCCTCCTTTGTTCACTTTCTTGGCTTTCATCAGTGCTTTAGTCAGCATAAAGCCCGCGAATGTATTAGTGGCGAACACATCATTCAATTCCTCCGCTTTCAGAAAGCTGACAGGCCGCCGCACTGTGATACCTGCATTGCAGACAAAGCCGTCTATCTGCGGCACTATTTTAACGAGCCTCGCAATATCCTCCGCCATTGTCAGGTCGGCCACAACCATACTGTGTCCCTCGCCCTCCAATTGGGAAAGCGTCTCGCACAGCCGTTGCTCGTTCCTGGCAGTGAGCACCAGCCGTGCGCCCAGTCGAGAACACTCAATGGCCGTAGCCCTCCCGATACCGGAAGAAGCCCCAGTCACAAGCACCGTCTTGCCCTCAAGCGAGTAGGGATTATAAACCGCCATCAATCTCTTGACTTAACAAGGTTGAAGAGTTCCTCAATCGTCTTAGCCTCGCGGAAGTCGGAGTACTCGATGGCCACCCCGTAGCTCTCATCAATCATCGATACCACGTTCAGGGCTATCAACGACGACCACTCGTCCAGTTCCTTATACTCAGTCTCTGCCTTCAGCTCACTGGCGTCAGTTTCATCGAACTGTGCTGCAAAATTCTCAATAAAATCTTTTAATTCCATAATTACTTAGTTTTTTTGATCTTGATTAATTACTTGATGATACACATCGATTATCTTGTCAGCTATCACGTCCTGGGAGAAATGCGAATAACAATAGTCCCGGATGTTATCGCTATTATAGTCCTTATAATGCTCTGTCATATACCTCATGGCGTCAGCTAACTGCTCTGCATTCTCTTTGTCTACAAGCAGTCCATGCTCTGGGCGTAGGAAAGTTTCAGGTCCTCCACAGCGTGTCGCCACCACCGGCAAACCTTTTGCCATAGCCTCAATCACCACGATGGCAAACGTTTCTATACGGCTCGACAGCACAAAACAGTCCGACTGGCATAGCAGCAGGCTAACCTCTTCCGGTGTCTTCACACCAAGCAACCTTACGCGCCCCGTGAGGCCGCTGCTGTCTATCCTCTTCTGCAGGAAATTCCTATCGGGACCATCGCCCACTATGTCGAGACTTACATTATCTGGAAGCTGTGCTTTTTTGAAGGCATCCACCAAGATGTCGAAGCCTTTATCGTGATTGACTCTGAGCGCTCCGCAGGCAATAAATCGGAACTGTCCGTCATTGCGATCTACCTTCCGTGATTTGAAAAACACATCGCCTACCATGTTGTTGATCACAATACTGTCTATACCAAATTTGTCTTTCAGTGAGCCTGCTAAAGCATCCGATACACAGACCACCTGGTCGGCCAGATGATAGGCAGAAGCCTGTTTCATTAGTCTTGACTCGATCGAGTCCTTAAACATCTTCGACCAATGTTCAGTAATTACATACGGCAGATGAAAGTCGGTCTTGACGAAGGCTGCAGGCGAAGCTGTTAGAATCAAATGCGCATGCACTACGTCTGGTTTTCCCTGTTCAGCCACATATCGCTTGAAAAGCTTGCGGAAGATGCGAGACCTCAACTTATCATCGAGCCTGGGTAGACTGAGCAGTTTATTGGAAAATCTAATCCGCGTGCATTCATACACCTCCACACCGTCTACTGTCCTATGCGTTATCCCACGTCTTCTGAAAGGATGAAAAAGGGATACAAAGTAGAAGCAAATTACCCCAGCTTTATGCCCCTTAGCCGCCACGGCCTTCGCCTGCACTGCCTCGTAATTACCCTTCATGGGGTTCTCCTCTGTAGGGAATCCACGGGTTATAAATAGTACTTTCATTGATATTCTATGCTAACGAATCTTTAAGATATTTTTTTGAAGAAAATATCATTTCATCTATAGCTTTTGAAACAATTTGATAGTCAATCACTTTACTCATCTGGAAATTGCCAGGATTTGTGATATATCTCTCCGATAGCCCGATTTGCTCTAAAAGCGACTTTGCACGATTCGCCCGTTCGCCCATACCTGCCGCGAAGAACTGCTTCCTGAATATTACAGACATGGCAACACCATGAAATGAATTGCTCACTACATACTCCGCACCATCTATCAATTGCAGGAATTGCTCTACTGATACCGTTGTTTGATAACGATTCCCAACATTTTTAAAGGACATTTTTTTTGTGATTTCTACAATAGGCAGATTCGTCTCTTTCTTCAGTGCTTCAGCGACTCTCAAGCTCTCTTTCTTATTCAGAAGATTATAAAACAAGATATATTTCCCCTTTTGTCTGTGCTGGCCCACAAGATCTTTCCACTGGGTATAGGAGAGTAAAAAAACAGGGTCTATCACCAATGACGATTGTACTCCCATTGAAGAAAGATAGGCTTGCAGATCCTTCTCTCTGACAGAAATATTATCAAAATTCTCCATCATTTTCTTGACATATTCATCATCTCTCACTGATGATTGAATAACACCCATGCTTCCTGCGTAAACTATTTTTCTATCTGCTCTGATATTATCTGAACCAAAATACCAATCATCAAAACCCATGCCTCCAAGATTCTGCTTTCGCCAGATTTGATCGCTACCATATATGACGGCATCAAATCTTTCCGTACGATCAGATGATTCATTGTAAACAGGATATTCCGAGAGGCCCAAATGTTCGTGCATGAATCTTGTTAGATTCTTTTTCTTTAAATAACGTGGTCCAATCCAAATCACCAGTCTGAGCAAGAACAACAGTTTCTTGATATGTTTTCTCTTCTTTACCTGATACCATGGAAAAAGCTTGAAATAATCATAATGATATTTGGGCCAATAGTCAACAAACGATACCTCATGGCCCATACTTCTAAGATAGGTCATCGTAGCATATGCCTGCAAGAGGGCTCCAAAGTTTTCCGCCCTTTGATAGGTTAATATTCCAATTTTCATGCTTTATTTCCTTTCTTCAATTTCCTGAGTGAGATTATCAAACACACGGCTCATAAACTCTTTGTATCTTACAAATTTAGCTTCCGCATCAGCATCGCGCCAAATAAAAGTATTAATCTGCTTGTCGGATATGTAACGGTCCAAATCCACATAACCATAAAACCTTAGCAGCAGTTTTTTCTTTAATCGCTGGGATTCGCCAATGTGTAATGATGCAGAAATTTTCATAATAAGAAATGCAATTTTATTCTTTATATTGTTTCTTTTTTTCAATTTTGCAAATACGCTACCCAGATTCCTATTTGGCCCTTCCTGTTTTTGTTTACGGTATTCCTTGGCTGCATACGACTTTCTGATTTCATCTTCTATATTTTGGGCCTTCATCAATTGTAACCTCAAAGATAATAGCACCCCTTTCAACTCGCCTTTCTTAAAGGCGGACGTCCTCTTCTCATAGTTAAATTCATTCTTTGTTATTACTCTTATACTTCCATCGGACATTAACACATTTGCACTAATCAACATTGACGATATAGAACAATCGAAACAACCTGCATTGTTGATCGCCGCTGAAGCTACTGTACCTGGCAAACTTGTCAGGCCACTGAAACCAGCATAACCTAAAGACATACATTCCCTTGCCAATTTCGCCACATTACAACCACAGTCACATGTAAGTACATTATCTTTTATTTCATAGCCCTTAACTCCAATGGTAGATATTATAATCTGAGGATTATATGAAGAATGGAAAAAAATATTGGAAGTTTGCCCAACTACTTCAAATTGGATTTCCTTCTCATATAAATATCGGCTAAGCTTCTCAAATTTGGATATAGTGTCTGGTAATATCCAGTAAGCGCATACACCTCCTGTCTTAATCCATGTTTTTTTAGACAGGGATACATTCTTCTCGAACTGGATTCCGCTTTCTGTCAAAAAATCATTTATTTCCATTGTTGGTGACAACTTTCTTTTTAAATAATTTTCGAATTTTCAGTTCTTTATGATATTTATATTCCAAATAGAGAAAGAAAGAAAGTAGCAGGATATTTCCTTCACGGTACATTTCTGCTACTGTGCCCGACCCAATCAAGACAATCAGAAATGTAAACCTTACGAACTGTATTTCAGGCTCCTTACATAACCAAATACATCTTAAATATATTAATACCAATATTAACACCGCAGGTATTCCAATAATCATACTAAGACCAACAATTCCGAGATCAGTCCACCTAAAACTATAATTATTTCTTACAAAATTAATTCTTTTTGTATAACTTGTACTATTATCAACAGGTATACCACCTCCCAGAATTTTCTCTACAGGTCTCTTAAACTGCTGGTTCCAATAATAGTCAAATGCCAACACTCGGATATATTTATCGTTGTCAAAAGTCTGATCTTTTTCTTGACGGCTTATCATCTCGTCCATCTTTGACTGAACAAGGCTTGTATTGAGTACTACAACAGATACTACAGCACCTAACAGAGAATAAAAAATTGTTTTTCTTCCACTACGCAATACAAAAGGAATCATCAGGAATGCCGAAACTGCAGAAAGAGCAACAAGCGTTCTAAAACCTTGGATAATGATTGGTATAAAGGCTAATACGCCATATACTGCGTAAATCCAGTCCTTCTTTAAAAGGAACTTATTAATCGAATACATCAATAAGAAATAACAGCAAATACTGCCCGTCATTCGTGCACGGTACTTCTCTCCTCCGTTTGCAAAGAAATCAACTTGTGAGAAAATCAAAGTGGGATATATCAGCCATTGGACTATATATCCAATACAGAATGTCAAGGCCAGCATTTCCATCACTTTAATTGTTTCCTTCGATGACAAGTCTGCCTTAATCAAATAAAAAAAGAATAATAGCGCAAAATAGTCATATGAATGGCCTATAACAAGAATAGGATTCTGTCCGTTTAATGCCCATGAACTGCAACATGACACCATAACAAAAAGCAGATACCACCTGATCATCTTATGATAGTTGCCCCTTGCCCAAAAACTATGTATAGCCAGCAAAACTACCAGAAAAAGATAGATAAAGTCGGTAGCACCATAATGAATAAACTTCAGGCCCCAAAAGCCCAACAGAACCATAGTTATCAAATATGTTTGAAAAACCTCCGGACTGCTCCAACTAGTCAATTTGTCTTTTATATTGTATGACATTTTTGATAAAATAACAGAATTTCTATTATATTTCAACAACGGAAAAATGGTTCATGATTGTAAGGTATAGTCTGTTATTAATTCATTGCGGTAATCTCTAATGATATTTCTTTTCAACATACGTAATGGTGAGCCTCCATACAAACAATTCGGTTCTAAACAAGAACAGTTTGAATCTTTAATTATGGAATATGCTCCAAAAATACAATTATTTGGAGTCTTTAATGTACCAAAAAATATGCTTCTGGTTGACAACCAATTATTTTCCCCGATTTCAATTCCTCTTTGATTAATTGATTTAGAAGAACTATTTGTACTTGTGTCACTAATAGAAACTTCCCAACCAATCAGCACATGACTTCCAAATATCACGGAATTATTAGAAGTCAACTTCAAACCGGCATTCACTTTAAAATCATCTCCCAAAACAACCGAAGCATCTTTATTTACAACAATAGAACAGTCATTTCCAATTACACATTTTCCCTTAAAAATGATTGTACCATTATTTATAAGTCTTAAACCCGTGTCAGAATAAGTGGCAGCACGGTAATAACCTAATTTAATCATACCGCGCTTTATTTTAATGTTATCGATTATTATTTTACCCCCCCCATGTCATCAATTTTATATACTAATATGGGTAAAATCACTGCCTGTTTAACTGGTAAATGCCTAAAGTTAAATAAAACAGAGTTCAATAACACTCTCAGTAATATTAAAACTCTCATTGTTTTAAATTTTTATCGTGTATGGGTTGATTGCAATCTGAATCTGCATCAATTAAAGTGTAATCCAAGATTAGATCATTATCATAATCCCACATCACATTTCTTGAAAGCACATGTATAGGAGAACCGCCGTGAACACAGTAGGATTCATATTTCCCACCGCGTGTTATCATAGAGCGAACACCGAATATACAACGTTCAGGTGTTTGAACACTATGCATGATATAGCATTGCGTTGCGAACCAGTTATAATCTCCTATTACAATTGGGCCAAAAGCTTTCTTGAATTGTTTTTTCTCCATGTCGTAGAGAGGGTGGAAATCGGTATCCATGATGGTTACTGACCACCCAACACGCGCAGACTTCCCAAAAGAAATTTTGCAATTAGAAACTAATTTGAGACCTGCATTTGCATTAAAATCATCTCCAAAAGTTAATGTTGCTTGTTTGCCAATAATGACATAACAATCATTAGGGATTCTACAAGTGCCCCTAAATATAACTTTCCCTTGGTTCCTCCAGGTTATGCCTGTGTTAGGATATGTTGCAGCCCTTGGGAATCCCAATTGAATCATTCCTCTACGAATATGATCACATTCTATAGATATCGTACCTTTTTGGCTTAAGCACCTCATTTTATACACATAAATCGGTAATTTAATTGCTTGTCCAAATGGTAGATTCTTAAAATTAAATATAATAGATGGTATTAATGCTCTCCAAATTCTTTTGTTATTTAATAATTTCATCTATTTCCTTCTTATGAATTTGTTTTTAATAAAAGATATTATATATTGTCTGTCACCCTTATCAGCCACCATACCATACAGCAAAACTAAAAGAGAAATCATAGTAACAGATGTAGAAACGAAGCCTAATAAATGATTTGAATAATTTTGTGGAATCATATATGCAACAACAAGCATTATCAGAGTAACTCCAAGCAACTTGGCCATCAGAAACAAATATTTAATCCACGGAAAGTTTATCAGTCTTTTCAACAAATAGGCTCTGACAGCAACAGATATACAAGAAATCACTATAGAGATATACAAAGTTATTATTGGGTCTCCACCTAACTTCAAAGCTATATACGATATAGGAACATTTGCCAATATAATCGTAGATACAATTAACATATATTTTCTGATTCTACCAGTTGCCAAAGCCGCAGCTATCGATGGAGCATCTGATGCATCTATCAGACCATTGAGAAGAGCCAACTGGGTAAAAAGAACAGTATAATTTGGTACCTCTTTCAACCATAATCCCAAAATATAATTTGTATTCGCTATTATCGGGAATGCAATTATTGATATTAAAAATGCCGAGATAATTGATGCACGCATCATCAATCTAAAAAGATCTTCATATTCTTTATTGGCATAAGATTTATATATTTGAGGTTTTATGGCAGTGAAGAAATTCGTTGAAAGCTGAAGTATATGCATATTTACCTGAAATGCAACAGCTCGAGCTGCATTAACAGCAGGATTAAAGAACATATTGAGCAATATATTTATCCCCTGACTCCTACATGAAGTTGAAAAAGTCCCCAGAAAATGCCATCCAGAAAAGCCTAACAGTTCTTTGACCTCTTTAGTTTCCCAATACCATCGGAATGAGCTTTCAGGATAGTGGCGCCAGCAATATATAATGTACGACATGGAAGTACCTACTGATAGAAGCAGAATCAGTATGCCATAGATAATAAGTTTATCAAAAGTTAGCAATGTAAGGATGAATACTATCACCAATCGACCTAAAGCCTCCAAAATTCCCACGTAGGCAAATACATTCATCTTTTCATGAGCAACAACAAGTGCTAAATAAGGTATTGAGATTATATGGAATAGAAATGAAATAATAGAGAGTTGGAATACGACATTGGCTGCAAAAAGTCTCTCTGACGGGATGGTCATGTGCGTATTGACAAACCATAGTCCCACTGTTTCCAAAAAAACTGCTATTATAATACCTATTGTAAGGAACGTAGTAATATTCAAACAGAACCATTTGCTAAGTCTCTCCTTATCACCTCTCGCAAGTTCTATAGAGAAATACCTCTGCGAAGATGTTGAAAGCGTACGGTTCATGAATGCGAACATCGTAACCACGCCACCGACCACATTGTAGAGGCCATAGTCAACTACGCCTAATATATCCAGTATCGCACGAACCGTGTAAAGACCAACGGCCATTACAAACAGCATGCGTAGATATAGATATATAGTATTTTTTGCTATCCGCTTATTGTTTACTGATGACATGTTTCGTATCAAAATTGGGCTGTTGTTGCTTGAATGATGCCTTGTTGCCTCAAAAAAGTTTGGCTCTGGTCATCTGGCTTAACGAAAAGGTTCTATATCCTGCTTTGTGACTTCCAACTGCGGACGAAGAATATCTACTATCTGATTAATATTCATGGGTAATCAATCGAAGATTTTCTATCTATATCGTTAATGATGCTGGCATATCTAATCCCAAACGCAATCTCACCTCCTCAAACCTTGCTCTTCTATCTGCATTTGCAAGATACTCATCTTTAAATCTGTCACGTAATGTGTAGGGGCATGCCATAGCATCATAAATAGCAATGCTGCGACGCACGAAATCATCATCAATTTCCATCAGGTGGAGGTGCGACATATAAAAATCTGTCTTATAACATATCTCACGAACCTTGTCAGCCCGTCTCGTGTATGTCTCTACATAGTAATTGTCAGCAAAGCATCTGAAATAGCCATTATCCTTCAGTACCTGCAGATGTGCGTTATCAACGGTCCCTACAGACTCATTATTTTGGTACATATATGACAAAATTCTGCTATATGCATCATTTTGGTCTTGCGGAGCTATTTTTCCTGCTGCCAATAATTCTGCCAGTACATTTTGCTTATTTCTTGAAAACTTTAGCAGGTCATGCCAATATTTTCTAGTCTTAGCATCTGTATCCAAAAGAACATGTACATCCTCTGGAAAAGCATCAATATATCTACATTCAAATTCTGGGTCACTCTTTATAAAACTGACTACTTCTCTCGCTAAATCGTCATTACCGCTTAAACGGGAGATATGTAGGAAAGTAACGAATCTATTTGTAAATGTATGATATCTATGAATAGTCTTCCTTACTTCTTTTATAAAAACGGGAATCTCATCAACCCGCACCATAGTTTGTACGCGAGCGATAAGCGGACTAACATCAGCATCTGGTCTTGTTCGTGATGGGTCATAGTGCTCATCTATATCATTAAGCAAAGTATTCATTCCGCCTTCCACTGAGATGTTCAGCAGATAATGCCGAATAAACGAATATAGCGTGATGGTATGTGCCTTCTGCATGGGGCCACGCTTATAGTGGGCACACGTGTTACGCAAACGCCGCCAGTGAGGGAACTCATCTCTTACCTCCCGAGGCATAAATAGTACAGCTGGCCTACCGGCTCCTGGATTTGGCTGCTGTACTGCCCTATCGTATGTATTTTCATCCCAATGTGAATCATCATTAATCCCTGCTATATAGCCGTTCCATTCGGGTTCGGAGAAACCTGTAGGTCGCGTACCACGAAGGATGGCATTCTTCAGTGTTACCATCATTCCTTGATAGGCCAAGAGATAGGCTGCCCTGTCAATATTCATCTTGCTGCACCTCAATGAGTCTGCAAACAAATCGTATGCTTCAACGCTCAATAAATTTTTGTTTTGATTGAGCCATAATTCAAAACTCTCCATCAAAAATACTCTTTATCTCTTGTTCATAATTTCACTTTTGCAAATACATCCGGATCCCATAAGGTCACGATGATGGTACAGTTCCATGATAACAATCGGTTGAATTACAAGCAACTTTGTCGAGTCTCATTCAAAATCTCCACCTTCAATGACTTGTCTGGAGACAGGCTCCTGTCAATAGGGAAACTATTATGCTCCAACTTGCAGTATCGAACGTTAAGATGTTAGATGGAAGAAGGATGATGTTACCAGCCGAAGATGTCTGCATGTGTGCCAGTCTGGAGGAACAGCAGCGTGAGTTCATTGTCATTTTGCTCCCACGTCATCAACCAATTCGGCTCGATATGACACTCCCACTGCCCCTTATGGTCACCTTTTAATAGATGTGGCTTATATTCGGCAGGAAGTGTACCTGTTGCTTCAAGGAGATCCATCGCGTCGGTAATCAACTTCATGTTCAGACCACGCTTCATACAACGTTTGAAGTCTTGCTTGAAACGAGTGGAGATTCTTACCGTATATGCCATATCAAAGTCCCATTTCCTTATAGAAGTCCTTCAGCGAGGCATACTCCGTTACACGGCCATGCTTCACATCGTCCATCGCTTCCTTGTACCCTGCCGTCTTGGTGATGTCCTCGTTCTTGGTCTTATGCACCCTGACCGAAGCCACACCCTTAAGCAGTTGGCATGCTTTCTTTATTTGCGTCAGCAGGCTCTCGTCCTGCACATCTAATACTATTGTTGCCATATCTCTATATTTTGTTTCAAATGTTAAAGTCCTTTATTCTCTTGACTTCGTCGAGACTGCTCACGCTCGAAGATCAACCGAGGGCGTAGACAAATATCACGGCGAGGAGCATGAGGATAGCGATGACGAGGAGGGCGATTTTGCCCCATTTTTCCAATTTGCGTCGGAGGACAATGGCGTTGAGACTGCGCTCCTTGAAGCGTGTAGCATCGTCCTTGTGGTGATGATGGTGGTGGTGTTCAGACATTGAAAAATTATTTTAAAATATTGAACATCAGGGAAGCAAGCGAAATCAATGCACTGGAGATTGATATCCATAGTGTGGTGACCTGACCGATACTGGAGTTCTGGGCCTTGACCTTGTTGGGCTCCACATAGACGATATCGTTCTGCTGGAGATAGTAATAAGGGGAGTTGATGATCTCGGCATCGTTCAGGTTGAGCGTAAGCACCTCTTTACGACCTTTGGCGTTCTCGCGGATGAGTTTTACCTTGTCGCGCACACCGTAGATGGTCAGATCGCCAGCCTTTGCCAACGCTTCGAAGATATTGATTTTCTCGTTGCCGACTGTGAACATACCAGGATGGGCCACTTCGCCTAAAACAGAGATCTTATAGTTAGACATACGCACGGTGACCACGGGATTCTCGGCTGCATTCATATAGGGAAGCAGTTTGTCGTGGATCATCTTTTCGCATTTTGCCTTGGTCAGGCCACCTACCACAAGATTGCCCAGCACGGGGAAGTCGATGCTGCCGTCATTACCTACTAAATAGGTCTGCAGGGCACCACCAGCCGTGGAGGATACTGTGCTCGTTGTAGAAGTTAATGTGGGACGTACCAAGAGGTTGTAAGGTGCCGAGGCCTCGGGGTTGACCGTGTTGACTGTAATGGTCAGGACATCCTTGGGCATGATCTTGGCATCGTAGAGAAATTCTGACTTGTCATAATCGATGAAGTCGCTGTTTTGGATATAAGCGACGTACTTGGGGTTGGCACAGGATGAAAGAATAACTGTCGTGATCGACAGAATCATGATAAATTTGATTGTTTTCATATTTTTCACTTTTTTACCTTTTTACTATTTTACCTCTTACCAGAAGTGCCACCAGTGGTGGGTGCGGGTATGGGAATGTTGATAAGTGGAAGTGGCATCATAGTCCATCTGACCGGCGTAGGCCTCATCGATGAGGTGACGCCACTTCTTGCCACGGGAGACCATCCGATAGATGGTGCCCCAATCGGGCAGACCACCTACGTTGCGGTCATCGATAAAGAGGTCGGCCTTCAGCTTTCGGGTGAAGTGGGGATTGTTATCAGTGGTCTCCTCGGGGTAATCGCGGTTGGCGGCATAGAACTCCACACCACGCTCACGACACCACTGGAGAGCCTGTTCGAGAAGCTCGCCCTCGCGACAGGTCCAGAGGACCAGACGATGGCGGTCGGCAATGAGCATCTTCAAAGTCTCAATGGCGAAGGGGCGCTCCTGGCCGATCTCGGGGTATTTATTCTCGACGATCGTGCCGTCAAAATCTACTGCGATGATCATACCTATTTTTTGATGGAGTCATCGTCCTTGTTGCCGTAGTGGGACTCGGCATACTGGCCATAGTTGCCGTAATTGCCGTAGTTGCCATAGCCATACTTGCCATAGCCATAACGGCCGTAACCATATCGGCCATATTTGCCGTAACGGCCATAGCCATAGTAGTAGCCGTACTTGCGCTGCGACATGTCGATACCATTGAGCACCACACAGGGGTTGGGCAATTTCTTCTCCTGGGCGAGGGAGTTCAGCAGACCGAAGGATGACTTCGGCGTGTAGTCGGCACGGCAGACAAACACGGTGATGTCGGCATGCTGGCCTATCTGAAGGGTATCCGTCACCAGTCCGACAGGGGCTGTATCGAAGATGACATAGTCGTACTGCTCGCGCAGAAGCTTGGCAATCTCCCCAAAATTCTCACGGGCGAGCAGCTCTGTGGGATTAGGAGGTGTCGGGCCTGCCAAAAGCAGGTCAAGGTTGTCGTTCACACCAGACTTCTGAATATGGGCCTGAAGGTCGGCCTTCGTCACCTTGTCGAGCGTGAGCAGTGAGGTGACGCCCTCAAAACGGTCGGAGATGCCGAAAAGACGTCCCAGCGCCGGCTTACGGATATCAAGGCCGCAGAGGATGACCTTCTTGCCAAGCAGGGCAAAGGATACGGCGAGGTTGGCAGCGTTGAACGTCTTTCCTTCTCCGGAGGTCGAGGACGTGAAGAGAATGACCTTCTGGTCGCCCTGCAACATGAACTGGATATTCGTTCGCATGCTACGGAAGATCTCATCGATCTGGTTGTTCTTGTTGGCCTGGACGACGATGCCGGCCTTCTGCTTGACATTCTCGGAGGCTACTGCCACATCGGCAATGATGGGCAGGTCGGTCAGTCGGGCCACATCCTCATGGCCTTCAATCTTATAACGGAACAGGGATAAGATCCAAATGAAAAAGCCAGGTACGGCAAAGCCAAGAAAGAGGGCTGCTGCCAAGACAAGCAGATTCTTGGGGCTTACCTTGCCTTCATACAGGGGTTCGTCGATCAGTTTTCCGTTGTCGGCCGTTGCGGCCAGCGCGATGCTGTTCTCCTCACGTTTCTGGAGAAGCAGCATGTAAAGGGTGGATTTCACGTCCTGCTGACGGCCAACCTGACTGAGCACACGCTCCTGAAGCGGGGCGGCAGAGACACGACCCTGGAACTTGGAGAACTGCGACTGGATGCCCTGACGGTTGATGTCGGCAGAGCGGCGGGCCTGCATGAGAGCGGTCTGGATGCCCTGCTGGAGCTCGTCAATGGTAGATGTGAGCGTCTTGACCTGCGGAGCCTCCTCACTGGCGGCCTTCAACAGGCGGTTACGATCCTGCACAGCTTTGTTATAGTTGTTGATCAGAGCCGTGGTGGCGCCATCGCTGACACCTACGTTCGACGGGATGATCTGATACTTGTTATTGGGATTGTTGACAAAGTCACGCATATAGTCAAGCATCTGCACCTGGGAGTTGGCCTCGGAAAGACGGGCGGAGAACTCATTCGACATCTGTACCGACTGGGAGGCGTCGACACCCACGGTGGTCATAGCGTTCTGCTGCTTAAACTGCTGAATATCCTTTTCCGTCTTGCCCAGTTCTTCGTTAAGTTTCGCCATACGGTCGTTGATAAACTCCTCGGTACGCAGGGCAACCTCGTTCTTGTCGGCATTGGCCTGACGGTTGTAGCAGATGTTCAGCTGCCGCAGGATGTCCATGCCGCGACGATAGTTCTTATCCTTCAGCGTCAACTCAGCGATGGAAGTCAGCTTGGAGGTGGGCTCGATGGTGAGATTATCCAATATCTTGGTGGCTACAGACATCGGCGGACGGATGGTAGCGAAGAAGACTTGGCCTTCCTCCCACTGCCTGCCGACGTTGGCTGTAACGGTCACGGTGCCCAGCTCTGTCTTAAACGTGGCCGGCAGCGAATTGCTGCGATGCTGGAAGGGCGTCAGCTCCTTTTTACCTTCCATCACCGTTCCCGACAGCACATAGGCCGATCCCTCGCGCCAGATTTTCATGTCGAGCCACTGGGTTTTCTCCAGCAAATTGATGTCGAGGGAGTCGAGATGCTGCGGATCGAGGTCGATGATGACAGGTTGGGTGTTGTACACGATGACGTCCTTGACACGTCCCTCACGACGGTATTCCGTATACAGTTTCAGGTCCTTCACCACATCGCGCAGCAGAAGGCGCGACTGGAGCACCTCCACCTCATTGTCGATACCCGTGGAGTTGCTCAGGAAACCGAGATCCTGGACCCCAGCCAGCATCTGGTTGGCATTCTTGGGCTTACTCTCATCCTTGATGAGCATACGGGCCGAGACCTTGTAGACAGGATCCGCATAGCGGAGGTAGATGAGGGCTCCGCAGACAAAGATGATCAGAGACAGGAGAAACCACTGCCAATTGAGCACCAGAGCCGCATAGATGGTCTGGAAATTGAGCCGGCTACGACTTCCACCGGTTCCAGCATCTTCTTCCAACAGCTCTTCAAGTTCTTCGAGCGAAATTTTCTTTTCTTCAGACATAGTATACTAAGATTTATATTGTTTTATTGTTTTTTCTTGATGAGGAAATCGGGTGACACCTCCATATAAGCACAGCCGAGCTGGTCGATACGGACACCTATGTATCGGGCATGGTCGCCAGGGATACGGACAACGCGCCCTTCCAAATCCCCTCCCCCTACCATGACGCGGACCACATCGCCGACGGCAAAGCCGGAAGTGGCGAAACGGACGGCGGAGTCAGTCTGGCCCAGCATGCGCCGGAGCATCTGCATCTGACTGTCGGGGATGACAGCCGGGAGATGGCGCCCGTATTCATTAGGGGTTCCTGCCTTATTGACCAGGAAATAGCGGATCTCCGGCATGGTCACGACCACGGCGCGCTGTTGCTCGGTCAGACGGATGAAGACGTACTGGGTGATGACAGGACGCTCGATTTTCTTCTTGCGGCCATTCCGCCAGACATGGACCTCCCACTGGGTAGCGGCGTAGGCCTCATAGCCCAAGGAAATCAGACGGTCGCGCACGGCCTTTTCAGCCCTTGTCCCCACATAAGCGACGTACCAACGGGGTAAGCCTACGGCGTCGTCAGCGACAATCGCTGGCGTCAGTGTCTCGAAGTTTTTTTCCGTCTCCGACATTTCGCGTGCAAAGGTACGATGTTTTTTTTGAATTCGTATGCCTGATTTCAAAAAAATAGTAAAAAAAATAAGATTTGTTACACAAACATGCATGGATTGCGCATTTTTTACTATCTTTGCACCAAATTTCAGTTAACGAAGATATATGGAAAGTTTTCAATGGTTGAGAGACCTGTTTACGACCAATGACTCTGTGGCACATATCACTTTGCTCTATGCCATCGTGATTGCTATTGGCGTGTACCTTGGCAAGATCAAGGTCTTCGGTGTCTCATTGGGTGTGACATTTGTGCTCTTTGCCGGAATCCTGGCTGGTCACATCGGCTTTACCGCCCCTACTCCCATCCTCACATTCGTGCAGGATTTCGGATTGATTCTATTCGTGTTTATGATAGGTATGCAGGTTGGACCTGGTTTCTTTGAGAGTTTCGGCACCCAAGGCATCAAACTTAACGGACTGGCGGCAAGTGCCATTCTGCTGAACATCCTTGTGATGTTTGCCTGCTACTACATCTTCTTCGACACCACCAACAAGACCAACCTGCCGATGATGGTAGGTACGCTTTATGGTGCCGTCACCAACACGCCTGGCCTTGGTGCTGCCAACGAAGCGCTGAACACCGTATTTCCAAGCGGTGCACCTCAGATAGCCTCGGCCTATGCCTGTGCCTACCCCCTCGGTGTGCTCGGCATCATCGGCGCTACCATATTAATAAGGTACGCGTGCAAGGTAAAGCTCGAAAAGGAAGAGGCCCAACTGGCAGAGATGGAGGGCACAAAGACTAACAAGAAGCCCTATAAGATGCACCTTGAGGTGACGAACAAATATCTGGAAGGCAAGACGCTGTTACAGGTACACGACTTTCTGAACCGCGACTTTGTGGTGTCACGCCTTGTCCATCAGGGCGACCTCTGCATTCCCAACCGCGACACGATCTTCCATGTAGGCGACCAGATGCTCATCGTGTGTGCCGAAGCCGACCAGGAAGCCATCATGGCCTTCATCGGTCCGAAACTCGACATCGACTTTGAGCAGCAGGATCAGCCACTCGTATCAAAGCGTATTCTCATTACCAATCCAAAAATTAACGGCAAAACGCTCGCCTCTATGCATTTCTCAAGTGTTCATGGCGTGAACGTGACCCGTTTGACGCGTCACGGTATAGACCTTTTCGCCTCAGCAGCGCTTCCCCTTCAGGTGGGTGACAAGATCATGGTTGTAGGTCCTGAGGATGCTGTCAACCGTGTAGCCAATCAGATGGGTAACTCCACGAGCAAACTGAATGCACCTAATATTGCCACCATCTTCGTCGGCATCTTCCTCGGACTGATCTTCGGTTCATTCCCCCTGGCCATCCCTGGCATGCCAGTACCCGTAAAGCTCGGTCTGGCTGGCGGTCCGCTAATCATCGCCATCCTGATTGGCCGCTACGGCTATAAGATTCATCTGGTGACCTATACCACCACCTCAGCAAACATGATGCTGCGCGAGATCGGACTAGTGCTCTTCCTGGCTTCAGTAGGTATCAAGGCGGGTGCCAACTTCTTTGAGACGGTTGTCGAGGGCGACGGAATGCTCTACGTGCTGACAGGTTTCCTGATCACCATCATCCCGATCCTTGTCGTCGGACCTATCGCCCGCATGAAGTTCAAGTTCAACTACTTCACCATTGCCGGTATGATTGCCGGTACCTATACCGATCCCCCTGCCCTGGCCTATGCCAACAGCATCTGCTCGAAGGAGGCCCCCGCCGTAGGATACTCAACGGTATATCCGCTGTCGATGTTCCTCAGGATCTTCACAGCGCAAATCATCGTACTCTTTTTCTGTGGATAATCAATAAACAAATAATACACGTATAGCGAAATGAATAACTTCAGACTTTTGCTTAGCGGACTCATGCTGGCGAGTGCTTCAGCGGTGATGGCTCAGGGAGCCAAAAACATCCGTATCAATGAGGTGCTTACCAACAATACTGCAAGCATTGTGGACGAGTTCGGCAATCGCGAAGCATGGATAGAACTGGAGAACACCTCGTTCACCACCTATAATATCCGTGGTATGTACTTCACGACCGACCGTAGCGTACTCGATCCAAAGATGAGTGTTCCTGAGCGCATCAAGCGGATGAGAGTCATCCCCAACGGCGACCCTCGTACGCAGATTGGCGGCAGGCAGCACCTCCTGTTCTTCGGCAACTCTTCACCCGCAAAGGGCAAGTTGCATCTCTCACTTCCCATTCCCCTTTCAGAGCCTGTATGGATTGGTTTCTACAACGGTAATGCCGTTGAGCTGATTGACTCCGTCACCGTTCCAGCCCTCGCTGCCGACCAGAGCTATGCCCGTCACGGCAACAGTTGGAGCGTGAAGTCGGCTGAGAATGCCACACCCGGTATTGAGAACTTCATCAAGACCGACGAGACCAAGGATGCCAAGCTGAAGCGTGAGGATCCATATGGCATCG
>Ga0247608_10000566_pt1 | contig 58438 bp, 53 predicted proteins | sample 176DNAGHGlowgp2_FD_193490 | JGI IMG/M metagenome (GOLD analysis project Ga0247608, IMG submission 193490) | Sheep rumen microbial communities from Palmerston North, Manawatu-Wanganui, New Zealand - 1766 DNA GHGlow gp2 | ecosystem: Host-associated > Mammals > Digestive system > Stomach > Rumen ... | reverse complement strand
TAAATGGTATCTTAAAGCCTTCCGGCTCTAAAATCATTTCTTGATCGCTACTAGCTCTCAAAAGAATTTTTATAGTCTTTTCAGACTCTTAAAAGCCCTTTTCTTGGTGCTTATTTGCATAAGCTTTCTTACATTGTTCAATTTTCAAGGTACATTCTAAGCGCCGGCCCTTTCGGGCGACAGCTTGATTAGTATACCTCAGTGAAACACGTTTGTCAAGAACTTTTTTCTTTCTTTTTCAGATCGATGCAAGCTCCTGCGTATTTCGGAGGACGCACTTTTGAGGTGCTTTGTTAATATAGCATCTGATTTGCCTCTTGTCAACATTTTTTTGTCGCTTTTTTGAAGATTTTTTTCGTCTCCAAAATCTTGTGGTTTTTGTTGAAAAGAGGGCACAAAATAGCGCTTGGGGCCTGCCTTTTTTCAGCCGCCGATATAGGGCAGCTTCTTCTCCTCGCCGTTAATGACGTTCTTGATGCCGATGATCGACATTAAAAACTGGAAAAAGCCGACCGCCCAGCCGATGCCGAAGAATCCGCCGACCACTTCGAGAACGGCGCTCCAGAGAAACAGGCGCAGACCCTGGCGGGCGTGGAAGCTGGTGAAGCGGTTCTTTCCGAGGATCAGCGGAACGAAGCAAAACGGCCCCAGATAGGACAGCAGCGGGAGGATCTTTCCGCCGGCGGTGGAGAAGGTCTCCTCGGCCTTGTTGAAGGCATCGGAATTGACAAACTCGCGCACCTTGTCCCCGGCCCGGCCGAAATCGGACTTCCGGTCGTCATCGCTGAATTCCTGCGCCACGCCGTCCACCTTGACCTCTTTGCTGCCGTCCGCGTTGACGACAACGTGCACCCGGTCGCCGACCCGGACGTTTTTCCTGCCGTCGGCGTCGACGTAGACGTGCACGCCGCCGAGATCCTGCTCCTGCCGTCTGCGCTCGCGCTCCTGGCGGCTGCGCTCCTCCTGCTCCTGCTGGCGGCGGCGGAATTCCTCTTCCTCACGGCGGCGGCGCTGCTCGTTCTCGGCCCAGACCTTGTCATAGGCCTGGCGCTGGGCGCGGCGCTTCTCCGCCTCCTCACGGGCAAACTTCTCCTGCTCGGCCTGATGGGCCTGCGCCGCTGCCGCCTGCTTCGCCTGTGCCGTTTCTTTTTCCTTGTCGTATCCGCAGCCGGGGCAGGCCGTCCATCCGTCCGGGATGTAGGCGCCGCAGCGATCACAGTATGCCATGGGATCCCCTCCGATCATCGCTTGCAGAGTTGGTGCGTGTTTTATTATTATATGATACCGCGCCGCCCTTTGCAAGAGCGGCGCGGGATAAATCACGAACAAAAGCGATGATTGCCGATCGTCACGATCAGCGGCCGCGACCAGATCCAGCGGCTGGTGGCGGTGGCGGGGTTAAAATAGTAGATCGCGCCGCCGCTTGGATCCCAGCCGCCCAGCGCGTCCTGCGCGGCGCGGTAGGCGCTCTCGGCGATGGGCTCGTTGAACTGCCCGTCGCTGACGCAGGTGAAGGCGTCGGTCTGGTAGATGACGCCGGAGACCGTCGAAGGGAACGAGGGATGGCGCACGCGGTTGAGCACCACCGCACCGACGGCCACCTGCCCGACATAGGGCTCGCCGCGCGCCTCGGCGGAGATCAGCCGAGCGAGCAGCCAGACGTCGCCGCTGCTGTCCTGGGGCGTGCCGCCCTCCCCTGTCGGCAGGCCGAGCGCGGCCAGGGTCTGCGGCCCTGCCTGCCCGTCGGCGCTCAGGCCGTTTTGCCGCTGGAACCAGCGCACCGCGGCCTCCGTACGGCTGCCGTAAACGCCGTCGATCCCGCCGTCGTAATAGCCCCAGTTTTTCAGCCTTGTCTGGATCTCGGTGACGCGCTGGCCGGAGGAGCCGCGCTTATAGAGGTCTGCATAGGCCGTCTGCGCCAGGGCGATCAGCAGGGCGTTGAGCGCCGCAATCACGGCGACGGCCAGCGCCCGGCGTTTCATGTTGTTGCTCATAACAATTCCCCCACAAGCTTTTTGTTAGCTTGTGAGGGAACGTTGAAAAATATGCGTTTTAGTCGCGCGCCTTGGTGCGGATCTCCTCGGTGACGCGGGCGATGAAATCGTCCAGGCTCATCGCGCCGAGATCCTCGCCCGCGCGGGTGCGGACGGAGATGTTGCCGGCCTCGGCCTCTTTCGCGCCGAGCACGAGCATGTAGGGCACACGGTCCTCCTGCTGGGCGAGGCGGATCTTGTAGCCGATCTTCTCATTGGAGGCGTCGAGCGCGGCGCGGATGCCGGCGTCGCTGAGCTTTTCGGTCACAGCGTCGGCGTAGTCGAGCGTCTTTTCGCTGACGGGCAGCACCTTGACCTGCAGCGGGGCCAGCCACACCGGGAAGCGGCCCTTGGTCTCCTCGATCATATAGGCCATAAAGCGATCGATCGAGCCGAGGATGGCGCGGTGGAGGACCACCGGGCACTTCTCGCTGCCATCGCGGTCGATGTAGGTGAGGTTGAACTTCGCGGGCAGGCAGAAGTCGAGCTGGCAGGTGGAGAGCGTGTACTCCGCGCCGACGGCGGGCTTGACGTTCACGTCGAGCTTCGGGCCGTAGAAGGCGGCCTCGCCGATCTCCTCGGTGAACTCGATGCCCAGCTCCTTGAGCACCTCGCGCAGGGCGGACTCGGCGTTGTTCCACATCTCATCGTCGTCGTGGTACTTCTTCTTGTCGGCCGGATCGCGCAGCGAGAGCACACAGCGGTAGTCGGTAATGCCGAAATCCTTGTAGGCCTCGAAGATCAGGTCGCAGACCTTGCTGACCTCGTCCTTGATCTGCTCGGGCGTCACGAACAGGTGCGCGTCGTTCTGGCAGAAGTGGCGGCCGCGCTCGATGCCCTTGAGCGTGCCGGAGGCCTCATAGCGGAAGTCGTGGGCGATCTCGCCGATACGCAGGGGCAGGTTGCGGTAAGAGCGCGGGCGGCTGGCGTAGATGCGCATGTGGTGCGGGCAGTTCATCGGGCGCAGCACATAGGCCTCGCCGTCCACCTCCATGGCGGGGAACATGTTGTCCTTATAGTGATCCCAGTGGCCGGAGGTCTTGTAGAGGTCGACCGTGCCGATGCAGGGGGTCATCACGTGCTGGTAGCCGAGGCGCAGCTCCTTCTGGACGATGTAGGCCTCCAGCTCCTTCCAGATCGTGTAGCCGTTGGGCAGGAACATCGGCAGGCCGCGGCCGACGAGGTCGTCGGTCATGAACAGCTGCATCTCGCGGCCGATCTTGCGGTGATCGCGCTCGCGGGCTTCCGCCTGCTGCTTCTCCCACTCGGCCAGCTCCTCCGCCGAGCGGAAGGCCACGCCGTTGATGCGGGTGAGCATCTGGTTTTCGCTGTTGTTCTTCCAGTAGGCGCCGGACTGCTGGGTGACCTTGAAGGCCTTGAGGGCCTTGGTGTAGGTCAGGTGGGGTCCGAGGCACATGTCGATGTAGTCGCCCTGCTGATAGAAGCTGAACTCGGTCTCGTTGGCCAGATCGTCCATGTGCTCGAGCTTGAACTTCTCGCCGCGCTCCGCCATCAGCTTCTTGGAATCCTCGCGGTTGAGGACGAAGGACTTGATCGGCAGGTTCTGCTTGACGATCTTCTTCATTTCCTTCTCGATATTCTCGAGATCCTCCGGAGTCAGCTTTCTGTCGCCCAGGTCGACGTCGTAGTAAAAGCCGTTCTGCGTGGCCGGGCCGTAGGCGAAATCGGCCTCCGGGAACAGGTGCTTGATGGCCTGGGCCATGATGTGCGCGGCCGTATGGCGGATGACGTGGAGTTCTTCCTCCGGCGGGCACTCGTCCACGTGGCCGTCTCTGTAGATGATCTTCATGGTATTTCCTCCCCAATACAATAAAAAATGCACCTTTGACGGTATTGTACCGTCAAGGGTGCATGAAAATACACGGTTCCACCTTGATGTTTCACTCATTGGGACGCATAACGCGCGCTGCACGGGGAGGCATTTCCTCCTCCCGGCTCGGGAGCGGTCGCATGGGAAGCTGTTCCACGGGGCGGCTTGCAGCCGGTGGCCTGCCCTCTCTGTGCCGGAACAAAGTCCGCGTTCTCCGTCAAAGCCTTTGATGGATGGTACTATATCACCGAAAAATGCGCTTGTCAACAGGGAAAAGGCGGATTCCAGCTCCCTTTCGCAGAAGGGAGGTGGTCCCTTACATCTGCGCGGCGATGGCGGCGCGGGTGTAGGCTGCGTCCTCGGTGACCTCGCGGATGATGCCGAGGTGGCCCGGGAAGTGGATGGGCGTGTTCTCCTCGCTCAGCTCGGTCTCGAGGATCGCCCTGTCGTCCCACATCGGATAGAGGTCGATCTCGAAATACTGCCCCTCGTGGGTCAGGCGGTACCGCGTCTTGCGCACCTGTTTTTTGTTCGGGTCTGCCTCCTGCAGCAGATCCTGGTACTCGCGCTTACTCAGGCGCTCCTCCACCTCGACGCGGGTCGAGTCGTCCAGCGGGTGGTTGTAGGTCTTGAAATAAAAGACGCTGTCCCCTTCCGCACGCTGATGGACGCGCAGCGCCACGTCCTCGCGGGAGATGAGGTCGGTCTGCACGATCTCCATTTTGGTCGCCTCGGGCAGGCTCTCCAGCCAGTCCAGATCCGGGTAGGCGATGAGGAACTTGCGCTGGATCTCGCGCGGCTGCGGCTCGCCCAGGAAGGCGCGCATCTCGGCGATCAGGCGGCGCAGCTTGGAATTGAAGTCGGTGGCGTTGTCGATCACGCGCAGGTGCCTGTGCCCCGACCAGGCGGCGATCAGTCGGTCGTCCACGTCGGCGGCCTGCTCGATGCTCTCATAGCGCGCCTTGTTGTTTTCCAGCGTATAGAACTGCGGCAGGCCCTTCGCGGCCGTCACCAGATGAAAGACGGCGTCATAGCGGTCGAGAAGCTCCCGCTCGGTGCAGCCCACGTCGGCCAGCACCTGCGCAAAATCCTCGTCCGTCATGTAGACCTTGTTGTCGATCGCGCCGCGGTCGCAGACGATGAGGAGCTTGTCAGCCTTCATCGTCCGCGCCGCCTGCTCGAACAGGCGCTCTTTCTCCAGCTGCAGGCGCATCTGCACCTTTTGGTACTCGAGGTTCGTGCCGCAGGTCCAGGGCGCGACGCCGCCGGTGATGAACTCCGTCGCCGTCTCCGGCACAAAGAGCACGGTGTAGCCGAGTTTGGTAAACGCGTTCTGGACCCAGCTCATCGCGGTGGTTTTGCCGCCGCTGGGGCCGCCGGTGATGACGATCTTTGTGATTTTCACAGTGATTCCTCCCGCCTCTTTCTTTCTTATATAAACAATACTGAAAAGCGTCGAAAAAAGCAAGTCCCCGGTAAGAAAAAACGCGGAGCACCGGGCGGTGCTCCGCTGTTTTCTTCAGCGTCTCGGCTTGATCTTTTTGTCCAGGCTCTCCAGGCGGTTGAGGGCCTCCAGCAGCGTCTCGTCCTTCTTGGCAAAGTGCAGGCGGATCAGGTGGTTCACCGGCTCCCGGAAGAAGCTCGAGCCGGGCACGGCGCCCACGCCCACGTCGCGGGCCAGCACCTCGCAGAACTCCAGGTCGGACTCGAAGCCGTAGCGGGAGATGTCAAGCAGCAGATAGTATGCGCCCTGGGGCACGGTGTGGGCGATGCCGAGATCGTCCAGGCCCTTGAGCATCAGGTCGCGCTTGCCGGTGTAGAGCTCGCGAAGCCAGTCGTAATAGCTCTGCTCGAACAGCAGCCCCGGCACCACGGCCTCCTGCAGCGGCGCGGCCGTGCCGACGGTGAGAAAATCGTGCACCTTCTTGGCCACGTCCACGATCTCGGGCGGCGCGATGATATAGCCGATGCGCCAGCCGGTGATCGAATAGGTCTTCGACAGCGAGGAGCAGGACAGCGTCCTCTCCCACATGCCGGGCAGGGTGGCAAAATAGACGTGCTCATGCGGCGCATAGACGATGTGCTCGTACACTTCGTCGGTGATAACGTAGGTGTCGTACTTCTCGGCAAGGTCTGCGATGAGCAGCAGCTCCTCGCGGGTGAAGACCTTGCCGCTGGGGTTGGAGGGGTTGCAGAGGATCAGCGCCTTCGGGTTCTGGCGGAAGGCGGCCTCCAGCTCCTCGGGCTTGAAGTTGAACTCCGGCGGATAGAGCGGTACGTAGATCGGCTCCGCGCCGGCCAGGATCACGTCCGCGCCGTAGTTTTCATAGAAGGGCGAGAACACGATCAGCTTGTCGCCGGGATCGGTCACGGTCATCACGGCGGCCATCATGGCCTCGGTGCTGCCGCAGGTCACGACGATCTCACTGTTGGGGTCGATCGGGCGGCCCATAAACCGGCTCTGCTTCTTTGCCAGCGCGTCACGCAGGCGCTGCGAGCCCCAGGTGACCGCGTACTGGTGGAAATCCTCGTGCGCCACCTGCTGCAGGCGGTCGAGGATCGCGGCGGGCGGCTCGAAGTCGGGAAAACCCTGGCTCAGATTGACCGCGCCGTACTGGTTGCAGACGCGGGTCATGCGGCGGATGACGGAATCGGTAAAGCCCTCGGTGCGGGCGGACAGTTTCTTCATGGCAACTCTCTCCTTTTTTGCAACAAAAGCAGTATAATCAAAGCCGCGCCCTGCGTCAACAGAAAAAACGCGCAGCGGATATTGATCCTTCCGATCGCGCCGCGCAAAAGTTCAACCGCAGGTAGAGAAAGTTCAATTCCTCGCTTATTTACGAAATCGTCCGTATGCGTTATATTGATCCTGCGGACCGCAAGAATCAACATGCATCGATCAAGGAGAACAAGATGGACACTTTAAAAATCGGACATTACATCCAGCATCTGCGGAAATCCGCCGGCATGACGCAGAAGGAGCTGGCGGAAAAGCTGAACATCTCTTTCCAGGCCGTCTCCAAATGGGAAAACGGGGATTCGCTGCCCGACACGGGCATCCTGCTCGAGCTGTGCGACGTTCTGAACACGACGGCGGACAAGCTGCTCAACGGCGGCAGTCTCGCCGCGACCGAGCGCCGGCTGATGCGCCTGGACGACGTGGTCACGGGCTTCCAGTACATGGAGAGCATCGGCAGGCTCTTCGGCGAGGACTGCAGCTTCTTCACCGGGATGATCGAGGGCATCAACGAAAAGATGAACATGGACCTTCTGACCTATTTGAAGGATCCGATGACCCGGGAGGTCATGTACGCGGAAGTGCTGATCCAGGGAATCCTCTCCGGCCGGACCGTGGACATGGACGAGATCGAGGCAAATTTCCGGAACCGGCACATGGTCGAGACGATCCGGCGCTATCTCGCCAAGGCCAGCGGCACGCCCGGGGAGAATGCCTGAGAAAACAGAGCATAGGCTCTGCCATAACAAAGATAATGCCCCGTCCGGCGGACGGGGCATTTTTACCTGTCTGGGATCAGTGTGCGCTCTTCAGCAGCTCCAGCAGCACCTCGCCGCTGTCGCCGTCGAGGCAGATCGACTGCGCGCGGATCTGTGCCGGGCATACGGCCTGGCTGTGGTTCAGGCAGGCGTAGACCGCCTTTGGGTTCTCCGCCGTCATCGCCCAGAAGGGATACTTGATGATCATCGGCGTATTGCCGCCCACGCCGAGCTCCAGATACAGGATGCGCTCTCCCTCGTGGGCGTGCAGGAAGGCCGCATACCGGTCGGCAGCCTTGTGCCATCCCTCATCCTCGACAAAGCTGTCGTCGGCGCGCAGATTCATCGAAACAGGCCCGCCGTCGTCCGGGCAGACGGGGATCAGCCCGGACGGGATGCGCATGGCGATCCGGCGGTCCTCCGGCACCTGAAAGCGGCCGTTTTCATCGCGGACGAAGCCCTGCGCGGCCATCGCCCGCATGACCCAGTCTTCGTTGTCATAGATTTTTTTCAGCCTGCCGTCGGCGTGCTGGAACAGGCCGTAATCGCCCTGCGTATAGAAAAGCCTCGTCTTGTCGAAGCCGGATCGCTGGAACTGGTGATCCACGTTTGTCGTGATCACGAAATAGTCCCTGCCCTTCACGAGTGCCAGCAGATCCCGGTATACCGGCTTCACCGGATCGGTATAGCGGTTGATATAGATGTTCCGCGCCCAGAAGGCCCAGCGGGTCTCGTTGTCGGGATAGGGATAAAAGCCGCCGGAATACATGTCCGTAAAGCCAAAGCGTTCATGGAAATCGGAAAACCAGTGCTCGAAGCGCTCTCCGCTGTAGGTAAAGCCCGCTGCGGTGGAAAGCCCAGCGCCCGCGCCGATCACGATCGCGTCGGCCGCTTTGATCTCCTCTCTCAGGCGGCGGAGATTCTCCTCCCGGTTGCCCGTGTCGTCGGTGAGTCCGCCGCGCAGGCCGCGCACATAGTCAACGCCTTTCCGCAGCGTCTGGCTGTAATCCGGCTTATGCTGAATGAAGAATCTGCTCATAGCGCTCCCTGTCCTTGTCATTGAATACGTTGAAGATCACGCGTTCCATCGCGCCTTCATGCCCGGCCAGCCACCGCCTCACCGTCTGCACCGCGATTTCGGCCGCCCGCTGCTTTGGGAAGCGGAACACGCCGGTGGAGATGCAGCAGAAGGCCACCGAGCGCAGGCCGTTTTCCAGGCATAAATCAAGGGTGTTCGAATAGCAGGCGGCCAGCTCCCGCTCCAGCTCGGGCGTCAGCCGGTCGTAGACGATGGGCCCGACGATGTGGACGACCTTCCTGGCCGGAAGATTATAGGCGTCGGTCAGCATCGGCTCCGCCGTGGGCTGCTCATAGCTGCGCCCATAGCGGCGGCGCAGCTCGTCCATGCGGCGGCCGCACTCGGCTCTCAGCTGCACGCCAGCGAAGGTATGGATGCAGTTATCGATGCAGCTGTGGCAGGGCTGAAAGCAGCCGAGCATCTGGGAATTGGCGGCGTTGACGATGGCGTCGGCGGCCAGGCGCGTGATATCGCCCTGCCAGACGGAGATCACGCCTTCGGCGGGAGGAATCTCGTCCAGCGACACGATCCCTTTCTCCGCAGCCCTCGCCCGCAGGTATTCGTCCTGCAGCAGCAGGGTCTCCTGCGCCATCGGCCGCGGCACCCGGATATTCATCAGCGAGCGCAGCAGCCGTCTTTTTCCTTCCTCATCCCGCGGCGTATCGATTTCTCTGTAATCCGCGGAATCGGCCTTGAAGGCCTCCACCAGCGCTGTCAGGCGCTGCTCCTGTTTGATCGCTTCGTTCATGATTTTTTCCTTGCTCATCCTCTGTTCCGCTTCCATCCTCCAAAATCAAAAAGAGACTGCCCGACGGACAGTCTCTTTCTGGCGCAGAAGGAGGGATTTGAACCCTCGCGCCGGGTCTAAACCGGCCTACTCCCTTAGCAGGGGAGCCCCTTCGGCCTCTTGGGTACTTCTGCAGGCCGAATGTAAAGTCTTTACATTGCCCGAGTATATTATCACAGCGCCGCGGCCTTGTCAAGTGCGTTTTCGCCCAGCGCGGCCTCCAGCACGCGGCGCACTTCGCGCTTGATATCCGCATAGCTCATGCCGATATGCGCCTCGAAGAACTTCACGCCGTCCACGTAAAAGGTCGGCACCGCGTAATAGTCATAGCGGTTGGCAAACTCCGGTTCCAGGCTTTCCTCGACCATCTGAATGTTTCGCAGATCGACCCCGGGCAGCTCCTCCTGCAGTTCGACCAGGGCCCGCCGGGCCTTGTCGCAGTAACCGCAGTCCTCCAGATAAAACATCAGTACATTTTTCATTCGTATCCCTCCCCTTTTTTCTACTATCATAGGGGAATTTGTCCCGTTTTGCAAGAATAATTCTTTTTTCTTGTGCATAGCTGTGGTAAAATGAATTAACATTCTCATCAAGGGGTATGACAATGGAAAAAACAAGAAAGAAAACCGGCGCCGGGCGCGTGATCCTGCGCATCCTCGGCCTTCTTCTGGCGCTGATCCTCTGCGCTGCGGCCTTTTTTCTCCTCTGGCCGCTGACTGAGCACGGTGACCGCGCGAGGGTGGACGGCTCGGCCGACTGGATGGGCCGCCTGGACGGCAGCCTGCCGATCAGCGACATCGCCCTGCCCGGCACGCATGACAGCGCCACGCAGTATGTGCAGCTGGCCTGGTTCTCCAAGTGCCAGAGTCTGGACGTCGGCGGGCAGCTCGATGCCGGCGCGCGCTATCTGGATATCCGCCTCGGCGCGGACGGCGAGCGGCTGCAGCTGATGCACGGCTTCACCAAGTGCAAGAGCTCCGCCCTCGGCGGCACGCTGTACCTGGACGAAGTGCTGCGCCAGTGCTACGCCTTCCTCGACGCGCACCCCACGGAGGCGGTGGTCTTTGCCGTCAAGCAGGAGCACGGGGACGAGAGCGTCGCCGCTTTTGAGGCGCTGCTGAACGCCTATGTGCAGGCCTCCCCCGCCCACTGGCTGCTGACCGATACGGTCCCCACTCTCGACGAAGCGCGCGGGAAGCTGGTGCTGATGCGCCGCTATGAGGACGAGGCCGGTCTCGGCGCGGCGGCGGGCATCCCGCTGCTCTGGCCGAATCAGAACGGGCACGACGACGTAAGCCTGCACACCGCCGTCACCGACAACGGCAGCTACCGGCTCTGGGTGCAGGACCGCTACGAGTACGACGCCCAGGACAAGTGGGCCGCCTTCACGGCCGGTGTCGCGCAAAACGGCGCCGCGCCCGGCGACGTCGCCTTGCATTTTCTCAGCACCAAGGGTACGGCGGCCTACGGCCACCCCTACGGCTTTGCCAAAACGCTGAACGCGCGGCTGGCTGAAACGCCGTCCGGGGAGCTGTCCGGCTGGATCGTGCTGGACTACTTTTCTGCGCCGCTGGCCGCACACATCTACGGGACGAACTTCTGAAAGGAGCATGACCCATGGAAAAAGCAAAAGTCTATTTCACCAAAGAAATCACGCCGGATAGTCTGGTGCGCATCTATGAGGCGCTGGGGCGCGAGCTGAAGGGCAGGGTGGCGGTCAAGATCTCCACCGGCGAGAGCGGCAAATCCAACTACCTGCGCCCCGCGCTGATCGGCCCGCTGGTGCAGAAGCTGGGCGGCACCATCGTCGAGTGCTGCACCGCCTACGGCGGGCACCGGCAGAACATCCGCAAGCACTGGAAGGAGATCGACGAGCGCGGCTTCAAGGAGATCGCCCCGGTGGACATCATGGACGAGTTCGGCGAATTCGAAGTTCCTGTGGAAAACGGCTGCCATCTGGACACCGACATCGTCGGCAGCGGCCTGAAGAGCTATGACTCCGTTCTGATCCTCTCCCACTTCAAGGGGCATATGATGGGCGGCTTCGGCGGCGCGCTGAAGAACATCAGCATCGGCATTGCCTCCTCGGCGGGCAAGGCCAAGATCCACTCCGCCGGCAAGACCACCGACACCAAGCTCTGCTGGGCGCTCAAGCGCGCCAAGCAGGACGATTTCCTCGAATCGATGGCGGACGCCTGCAAGGGCGTGATCGACTTCGTCGGCGCGGAGAACATGGCCTATATCAACGTGGCCAACCGCCTGTCGGTCGACTGTGACTGCGACGGCAACCCCCACGAGCCCGAGATGGGCGACCTCGGCATCTTCGCCTCGCTCGACCCCGTGGCCATCGACCAGGCCTGCTACGACGCGGTCAAGAACGCCGAGGATCCCGGCAAGGCCGCGCTCATCGAGCGCATGGATTCCCGCCACGGCATCCACACCGTGGAGATCGCCTGCGAGCGCCATCATCTCGGCCTGCGGGACTATGAAATCGTCTCCATCGACTGAAACGGATCCGAACAGGAAAAAGCCACCGGCTGTGCCGGTGGCTTTTTCACGTCATGACGCGGATATCAGAAAATGGGGACGACGGCTCCGTTGTAGGTGGCGTTGATGAAGTCCTTGACCTCCTGCGACTGGAGCGCGGCCAGCAGGGCCTGGATGCCCGGGTCGTTTTCGCGGCCTTCCTTGACGCCGAGAAGGTTGCCGTAGTACTGGGCGGCCTCGCCCTCGGCGGATTCCACGGCCAGCGCGTCGCTGCCGGCGTTCAGTCCGGCGTCCAGCGCGTAGTTGCCGTTGATGACGGCCAGGTCGACGTCCTTCAGGACGGAAGCCACCTGCGCCGCGTCGATCTCGACGATCTTCACATTCAGGGGATTGTCGACGATGTCGTACACTGTGGCGTTGACACCGACGTCATCCTTGAGCTTCAGGATGCCCTCCTGCTGCAGCAGGAGCAGGGCGCGCGCGCCGTTGGTGGCGTCGTTGGGGATGGCGATCTCCGCGCCTTCGCTCAGCGCGTCGACGGAGGCGGTCTTGCCGGCGTAGAGGCCGAGCGGCTCATAGTGGATCAGGCCGGCGGAAACGACGTGCGTGCCGTTGGAGGCGTTGAAGTCGGTGAGATAGGGCGTGTGCTGGAAGTAGTTGGCGTCCACTTCGCCGCTGTCCACGACGAGGTTCGGCTGCACATAGTCGGTGTAGACGATGATCTCCAGCTCGATGCCCTGCTTGGCCAGGACGTCCTTGGCGACCTCGAGGATCTCGGCGTGGGGCACGGCGGTGGCCGCGACGCGCAGCTTGCTCGGCTCGGTCTTGCTCTGGCCGCAGCCGGCCAGCAGCGCGACGATTAGCAGTACGGAAAGGACGAGCGCAACAGTCTTTTTCATGGTTTCATTTCTCCTTTATTGTTATTGTATTTTTTCTGCGTGTTTCAGGAGCGGAGGCGCCGGTCGGATCGTTTGGCGATCGCGTTGCCGACGCTCTGGAAGATCTGGACCAGCAGGATCAGCAGGGCGGCCGCGGCGTACATCACCAGCGGGCGGTGGCGGTTATAGCCGTACTGGATGGCCATATTGCCCAGTCCCCCGCCGCCGACCGCGCCGGACATGGCGCCGTAGCCGAAGATCGTGATCATGGAGACCATGAAGTTGGCGATCAGGGCCGGCTTTGCCTCGGGGATGAGTACCTTGCAGATGATCTGCGCGGGGCTCGCGCCCATGGACAGCGCCGCTTCGACCACGCCGTGGTCGACCTCGCGGATCGAGGTCTCCACCAGCCGCGCCACGAAGGGGAAGGCCGCGATGGACAGCGGCACGATCATGGCCGCCGTGCCGACCGAGGTGCCGACGATCGCGCGCGAAAGCGGCATGACCACCAGCAGCAGGATCAGAAACGGCAGCGAGCGCAGCAGGTTGATGATCACATGGATCACCTTCATCACGGCCTTCGGCAGCGGCAGGATCCCATCCTCCTCGCCGACCACCAGCAGGATCCCCAGCGGCAGGCCGATGAGAAAGGCGATCACCGTGGGCAGGAAGGTCATCGCCAGCGTCTCTCCGATGAAGCGAAGCAGATCGTGCTGCACGATGTTTTTCAGCAGCTCCAGATCCTTGGGATCAAACATACCCGGTCACCTCCTCCGCGGACACGCCGCTCAGCTCCCGCAGATACAGCAGCGCGCGGGCCGCCTCGGTCTCGTCCTCCGGCAGGCCGAGTACCATGTTGCCGAAGGTCTTTTCGCCGATGGAGCGGGTGTCGGCGCTGAGGATGTTCAGCCTGATGCCCTGCTCAATGGCGAGCGTGGATATGATCGGCTCTGCGGCCGAGGCGCCGTTGAAGACCAGGCGCACCAGGCGGTTGGCCGGCAGGATATGGATCTTCTCGCCCTCCGGCAGCACCAGCCGCCGCCCGGCGGCGGACTGCGGATTGGAAAAGACCTCGGATACCGGGCCGGTCTCCTGCACGCGGCCCTGGTCCAGGATGGCGACGCTGCCGCAGATCTGCTCGACCACGCGCATTTCGTGCGTGATGATCACCACCGTCACGCCCAGCTCCCGGTTGAGCTTTTTCAGCAGCTCAAGGATCGCGCGCGTCGTCTTGGGGTCGAGCGCGGAGGTCGCCTCGTCGCACAGCAGCACCTTCGGGTCGCTGGCCAGGGCGCGGGCGATGGCCACGCGCTGCTTCTGCCCGCCGGACAGCTGCACCGGATAGGCGCCCGCCTTGTCCGGCAGCTCGACCAGTTCCAGCAGCTCCTTCGCCCGCCGGCGCGCCGCGTCTTTTTTGACGCCGGCCAGCTCCAGCGGGAAGCAGACGTTCTCCAGCGCGGTGCGCTGCATCAGCAGATGGAAGCCCTGGAAGATCATGCTCATGGATTTGCGGGCGCGGCGGAGCTCTGCGGCGCTCATCGCGGCCAGATCCCGGCCGTCGAGCAGCACCTGCCCGCTGTCCGGGCGCTCGAGCAGGTTGATGCAGCGCACCAGCGTGCTCTTGCCCGCGCCGGACAGGCCGATGATGCCGAAGATCTCGCCGTCCGGGATCCGGAGACAGATATCGTCCAGCGCGCGGATCTCCGCATCGGCGCTGCGAAAGCTCTTGCTCAGATGAACAAGCTCGATCATAATTATCCTCCGTACAAAAAAAGAAACCGTCCTTACCAAACGTAAGGACGGGATAACATCTCGTGGTACCACCTTGCTTCGCGGCACGGCATGACTGCGCGGCCGCCTCAGAGCGTACTGACATACGCATCGTCTGTAACGGGACTTCCCGTCGGACCCTGAACGCCTGCGCGCCTTGGATCCGCCGCTCCGAGACCATGTTCGCCCGTGTTCCTTCTGCCCCTTTTCAGCTGCCGGGGCTCTCTGCCAAGATCTCCGACGGGTTACTCTTCTCTTCTTCGCATTTGCGGTGTATTCACTTCAGGATGTGTGCATGATAGCATGTCCCGCCGGTCCCGTCAAGCGAGAAGCGGGATTTTCGGGATTCTGCCCGGTTTTGCCTCCGAGCAGATGCCTTCCTTTGTTATAATTCACAATAATAGCCAGCTAAAAGAAAATCCGCATACAGGCGCAAAAAAAGACGGCCGCCCGGCCGCCGACATACAAAAAGGCATAAAAAAAAGAAGCAAGCCCTGACCGACCTCATTTTCACTCGCAGTCAGGGCTTACTTCTCTTTGTTCTTGGTATCTAACATCCTGGTTACCTCTCTTTCTTCAGAATACGACCGCTCCATCATTCCGGACCTGCCAGGCACATCTTCATTCTTGTGGGCTCTCTGACCCCTTCCCATAAGTGGGAAACGCTTGATGCCTTTTGCCTCCCCGCGATTGATTTCTGCGGTTTCCTCTCCCCTCCCTGAGAGAGGTCTTTCTTTTGGTTCCCTGTGACTATAATATACAGGATCTTTGCGAGAAAATCCAGTGGTAATCTTTACAAAAAAATGTCAGTTCAATTGTGAGAAGCGCCGATTTTACTTTAAATTTATGAAATAAGTGCGCAAAAGCATTGACATTTTGATATCATTCATCGTATAATGGTTGTGTTGGGTGCAAAAATACCGCGGCTTTCGCCGCGGTATTTTTATTCAATTCCGCTCTTCTTTTTCCATTTTCCGGCGCGGTACACGATCAGCGTGACCAGCATGCCGGTGAGCCACGCGGCCAGCAGCGACACGAAGACCATCCGCTCCTGTGTCAGCAGCGGCGCGCCGAGGCGGCGCGTCAGCGCGACCATGCCGTAGGCCACGGGCAGGCGCATGGCGATCGTCGTGCCGAAGCTGATCCACATCGGCGTCACGGTGTCGCCCGCGCCGCGCATCACGCCCTGCAGCACCTGCGTGACGGACATCGCCACATAGCCGACGGCGAGGATGTACATCATGCCCATGGAGAGCTTGATGAGGCTCTGCTCCGGGGTGAACAGCCGCATCAGCGCCGGGCCGAAGAGCAGCACCAGCGGCGTGAGCACCAGAGCGGTGCCGACCGAGAGCATCAGGCCCTGGCGGGTGCCGTCCTTCAGGCGGTCAAGCCGCCGCGCGCCGATATTCTGTCCGGCGTAGGTGCTCATCGCCTGGCCGAAGCTGAAATTCGGCAGCATGGCATAGCCGTCCACGCGCATGACCATCACGTTGCAGGCCACGAACATCTCGTCGCCGAAGCTGTTGATCAGCCGCTGCACCACCATCATCGCCAGCGAGAAGATCGCCTGGGTCAGGCCGGAGGGCACGCCGAGCCGGATGATGAGGCCGATATAGCGCCGCTCGGGGCGCAGATCCGTCCAGCGCAGGCGGAAAACCTCCTTGAGGGACAGCAGCTTCACGGCGCACAGCACCGCGGAGATGCCCTGGGCGATGATGGTCGCCAGCGCGACGCCCGCCACGCCCATGCCGTCCACCAGCGCCAGATCCAGCACGATGTTGATGGCCGAGGTGATCATCAGATACAGCAGCGCCGAAAACGAATCGCCCAGGCCGCGCAGGATGCCGGCGAAGATATTATAAAAGAAGAAGCCCGCGATGCCGTAGAAAAAGATGTCCAGATAGGCCTTGCACTGCCCGTACATGCTGTCCATCGTGCCCACGGCGCGCAGCAGCGGCCCCGTGAGCAGAGGCCCTGCGATCATGATGACGGCGCTGGCGATCGCGGTAGCGGTGACACAGTTGCCGATCGTCTTTGCCAGGCCCTCCGAATCCTTCGCGCCGAAGCGCTGGGAGACAAGGATGCCCGCGCCGGTAGAGATACCGACGAAGAGCGCCAGCAGCAGGTTCAGCACCGGCGAGGCGTTGCCGACCGCGCCGAGCGCCTGGTAGCCCCAGCGGCTGTTGCCCACGACCACGGCGTCCACCGTGTTGTACAGCTGCTGGGCGAAGTTGCCGATCAGCAGCGGAAACGCAAACTCCGCGATGCGCCGCCAGGGCTCGCCCTGGCTCATATCGCGCGGAGAAAACAGGTCTCGAATCTTGCTCATAGTTTCCCTTTCTCAAAAAACTCCCCTGCCGCTTCGGCAGGGGAGTTTTGCCCCGGAAGCTCTTATTCCTCAGGGCTGAAGCTGTCCTTGCCGGCGCCGCAGAGCTCGCAGGCAAAGTCCTCGGGAAGGTCTTCCCACTTCACGCCGGTCTCTTCCTCGTCATAGACCCAGCCGCAGATATCGCAGACATAACGCATGGTGCAATCCTCCTGAAAAATAATTGTTGCAAATCTTACCGCGCAGGACAGGCCGCGGCCTGCCGTCCGCTGCTTTGACTATACTTGATTGCGGCGATAATTGCAAGGCCTTGTTGCAAATTATCCCCGCCGCTCCCCTTGACTTTTCCGCCGCCGCCCCATACAATACGGCCAGAGACTATCTCTTTTTTTGGGAGAATCGACATGGATCTGACAAGACAGGAACAGGGCCGGCTGCTCGACTGCCTGCTGGAGATGGGCGACCTGCTGCTCGACTGCGGCGCGGAGATCGGCCGCGTGGAGGACACGCTCAGCCGCATGGGCCATGCCTACGGCGCCGAGCAGATGAATGTGTTCGTCATTCCCTCTCTCATCAGCGTCAGCATGAGCTTTCCCGACACGGAGGCCATCACCGAGACCCGGCGCATCCATTCCTTCGGCAACACGGACTTTTACCGGCTGGAGAAGATCAACGCCATGAGCCGCCAGTGCTCGACCGCGCCCATCCCCCTGGATGAGCTGCGTGCGCGGCTGGACAAGGTGGCGCACGGGCGCAAGCCCTTCTCCATGGTCTTCTGGGGCAGCGTTCTCGGCGGCGGCGGCTTTGCCGTCTTCTTTGGCGGCGATCTGTGGGACGGTCTGGTCGCGGCGGTCTTTGCCGCGGTGGTCTGCCTGCTGCAGCGGCGCCTGGGCCGGACGCAGCTCGGCGTGGTCGCCTCCAACCTGATGGTCTCGCTGGTCATCGGTCTCGGCGTCGGCCTGGTGGCGGAGCTGATCCCCGCCCTGCATATGGACAAGATTCTCATCGGCGACATCATGCTACTGATCCCCGGCCTGGCCATGACCAACGCCATCCGCAACACCCTGCTCGGCAACACGATCTCCGGCGTGGTGCGTCTGGCCGAAAGCCTGATCTGGGCCGCGGCCCTGGCCGGCGGTTTCATGGTCGCGCTGGTCATCGTCGGCCTGCTGCCCTGAAAGGAGGAAGCGACATGAAACCTGCTCTGATCCAGCTTCTGACCGCCTTCCTCTCCTCGCTGGGCTTTTCGATGATCTTCGGTCTGCGCCGCCGCTTTCTGGTCTACGCCGCGCTGGGCGGCCTGCTCTGCTGGGGCGTTTACCTCGGCATGGACGCCTGGACGCATATGGAGTTTCTCTCCTGCCTGCTGGCCTCATCCTTCGCCGTCGTCTATGCGGAGCTGCTGGCCCGCCTGCTGAAAACGCCCGCCACGCTCTTTGTCGTGCCGGCCATCCTCCCGCTGGTGCCGGGCGGCTCGCTCTATTATACAATGGAAAACGTCGTCCATGGGCGGCTGGAGGCCGCGCGCAGCTACGGTCAGCAGACGCTGATCGTCGCCCTGGCCATCGCCGCCGGCATCAGCTTCGTCGTGGCGCTGCGCGAGCTGCGGGCGAGAAGATAAAAACCATTGACCCGCCGTGTTCACCGCGGCGGGTCTGTCTTGAAATACGATGGAAAAAGCTGTTGTCGGGCGCTTTGCACCCAGCCCCTCGGGCTATCTGCATATGGGAAATCTGCTCGCCATGCTGCTGGCATGGCTGGACTGCCGTGCCCTCGGCGGAGAGCTCGTCTTCCGCATGGAGGATCTGGATCCCGCCCGCTCCAAGCCGGAGTATATCGCGGCGCTGGCCGACGATCTGCGCTGGCTGGGCCTCGACTGGGACCGCGGCTGGCCCGATCCCGCCTATGCCCAGTCGAAGCGCAGGGCGCTGTATGAGCAGGCCTTCCGGCAGCTGGAGGCGCAGGATCTCGTCTATCCCTGCTGGTGCAGCCGCGCCGAGCGTCTGGCTGCGGCCTCCGCGCCTCACCCCGGCGAGCAGCAGGCAGACTTCGGCTGCCGCTGCGCCCACATGAGCCCGAGCGAGCGGGAAGCGCATTTATGCGGCGACCGGCCGCCCGCCTGGAAGCTCCGCTGCCCGGACGAGACGGTCTGCGTCAGCGACGGGCACTACGGCCCGCTTGCGCAGAACCTCGCCCGCGAGGCCGGAGACTGCATCATCCGCCGCGCGGACGGCGTGTTCGCCTATCAGCTTGCCGTCAGCGTAGACGATATGGCAATGGGCGTGACGCGCGTGGTGCGCGGGCGCGACCTGCTCTCCTCCGCGCCGCGGCAGAAATGGCTGATCGAAACGCTCGGCGGCGCCGCGCCGGACTACTGCCACGGCCCGCTGATCGCCTCCGGCGACGGAAAGCTCTCCAAGCGTCTCGGGAGCCTCAGCACCCGGCAGCTGCGGCAGGACTATACGCCGGAAGCGCTCGTCGGTCGTCTGGCCCATCTGTGCGGGCTGATCGAAAAGGAAGAAGCCCTCACGCCGCGCGAGCTGCTGTCTGTCTTCTCCTGGGGCAAGGTCAAAACCGAAAATATCCCTCTCAAATAAGCAGAAAACTCCACCGGCTATGCCGGTGGAGTTTTTATCTCTGCAGGGCTGATCAGACCGGCGAAGTCACGAGTTCGACCCAGGCCGGAACAAAGCCGGCGGCAAGCGCCAGCCGCTGCGAGGCGAGATGGGACATGGACGTTCCGTAATAAGGCAGGATGCCGCCGCGCAGGATCTCGTTTTTCAGCAGCGTCACCAGCATCGTTCCGATCCCGGCGCCTTCCTCGCCCGGGGCAACGTTGATCCCGATCTGCCACATCGTCGGGCTGTCGCCGCTCGCGCCGGCCATGCCGAGGATCTCCCCATCCCGCAGCGCCGCAACGCCGAGCAGATCCGGCGCGTCCGAACAGAAGGCGAAGGCCTCGTCAAAGCGCGCATCGCCGCGGAAGCGCTCGATCTCCCCGTCCCGGAACCAGTGGATCTCATAGCCGTCCGTGTTGGTCTCCGAAGGACGCTCCGCGATAAAAAAAGGGTGGATCATCTCGATCTGACAGCCGCAGGAGCGCAGCCTGTCGTTCAGCGCGCGGAGATTTTTCGCTTCAAAAAACCACGGGGCACAGGCCGAGGCATAGGCTTCCCTGCACCAGTCCACGATCTCTCGCTGCCCGGTGAACAGGAGCTTTCCGTTGACGACTGCGATCTTGAGGAAGCATGCCCTGCCCTCCTGAAAACGCCTCCTTCCGTCCAGAAAGCGGTGCTCTGTAAAGTGGTGCGCCCCGTCGCCGACCTCCTCCGGCGTGCAGCAGTAGTCCAGCGCGAGCTGCCTGCAAAGGATCTCGTTCATCGCCGTTTCTCTCAGGCCTGCGGGTATTCGCCGCAGAGCAGGCGGTAGGGCGGCTCGTCCTCCTCAATGGTCGGGAAGCGGCCCACCGGCGGGTTGAAGCGGTTGTCGGTATTGTCGTCGTTGCACTGGCTCACCTCGCCCAGCAGCACCGAGCCGGTGCCCGGCTCGACGGTGAAATCGTGGTACAAACGCTGCTGGATGTGGATGCTCTCGCCCGGCGTGAGGCGCACCTGCGTGCCGGCAGGCACGGTGTAGGTGCGGCCGTCCGTGTGCACGGTCACGTCGCTCTCCCGGTCGATCTCCTCGTCCGGCAGCGAGTTATAGACCCGGATCAGCACGTTGCCGCCCGCGCGATTGATGATGTCCTCGGTCTTGTACCAGTGGAAGTGCATCGGGGAATACTGGCTCTCCTTCAGATACAGCAGCTTTTCGGCATAGACCTTGGGGTACTTGTCCGCCATGGCGCGGCTGCCGTTTCGCAGGGTGATGAGCGAAAAGCCCACCTTGTCAAAGTCGCCCAGGCCGTAGTCCGTGATGTCCCAGCCCAGCATGCACTCGCGCACCTCGTCGTATTCGTGGCCGATATGCTGCCAGTCCTCCGGCGTAAAATGGCAAAACGGCGGCAGGGATACGCGATAGTCCCGGATCATCTGCTCCATCTCGCGCAGCGCCGCGTTGATCTCGCTTCGTTTCATCGTTCGTCCTCCATCATGGCATAGTAGATCGCACCGACCGCCTGGCCGAACTGCGCCACCGTCACGCCCGGGCGCTGCGCGAGCTGCCGCATCAGCGGCGAGCAGGCAAGGTCTTCGTCCGCAGCGATCAGATGCAGCCCGGGCATCACTTCCGCGCAGCCCTCCCGGATCAGTGCAAAGCAGCGCGCCCGCTTGACAAAGCGGCCGTAGAGATAGCGTACCGGAGTCTCGGGGTGCAGGATGAAGTCCATCTCCCGGTTCACCTGCGCCAGGTGCCGCCCGATGCGGCGGAAGATCTCCTCCGCCTCCGGCTTCCCCTCTTCGGCCAGCCCCATCAGATGCTCGAGGCAGGGCTTTCGCAGATCGCGCGGGCTGCTTTGGATCTGCAGCAGGCCGTCTGTTTCTTCGGTAAAGCCGTCCAGCATCGCGCTCTCCAGCTCCTGGGCCATGCGGTAGCAGGCTGCCTGGCCCAGATAGCGCCGCGCGCCGGGCAGGCCGGAGTTCTCATTGCAGACCGAGCGCAGATCCGTCGGCGCATAGCGCCGCTGCGGGAAGCTGCCCAGATCCACCAGGAAATCGTACATCTCCAGCGGCAGCTCCGGCACCCGCCCGTCCGGCAGCAGCCAGCCGCTGCCGAGGTCGGTGCCCAGGGTGTGCGCCAGCACGCCGCCCTCCAGGCCCGTCTCTCCGCCGCAGGCCAGCTCCATCGCGGCGGCAAAGGCCGCCATATTGCCGTCGTTCGTGATGCGCACGCGCCCGCCGGGCACACAGCGGCTCAGCAGCCGATCCTTCAGTCCGCCGAGCTTTCGGAATTCACTCTCGTAGTCGAGCGCGGGGTTGTCCCGCAGGCCGCGGGTCTTGGGCGTCTCGCCGCCGAGGATGCGGTCGCGGATCACCACGTCGGGAAAGCTCAGGCCGATCGCTTCAAAGCGCTGCCCGCCGGTCGCGGCCAGCGCCTCGTCCAGCAATTCGAGCAGCGGCGCGATAATGCCCTCCGCCGTCGGGCTGCGGGAGGGATCCCAGTCATATTCGCGGGTATCAAGCAGCTGCCCGCCGCGGGAGACGGCGAGCTTCACGTCCGTGCCGCCCACGTCCATGCCGCAGCAGAAGACGTCCTTTCCCTTTTCCGCCGCCGTGCGCAGCTTATTGCCCAGATTGCAGGCAGCCGCTTTTCCTTCCTGCGGAGGCAGCGGCGCATAGCGGCCGATGTCCTCCTGCGCGAAGGCGAAGGGCTGCGCGCCGAGCGCGGCGCCGATGCGGTTTGACACGCTCACCGCCTTGCCATAGCCGCGCCTTACGCTCTGCCGCAGCTGGAACACCGTCTCCAGCTCCCCGACGAGGCCGGCGAGCGCTTCGTTGTCTGTGCGGAAGAATACGCGCAGCTCGCGCCCGCCGCGGGCGGACAGCAGATTGAACACACAGGCGCTCAGGATCGACAGCGCAAAGTCCCGCTCCCCGTCTCCCTGCCAGGGCGGCAGAAACAATGGGAAATCCTCGCGGCTGCCGTCGCAGCCGGTGAGGCGCAATACAAGGCGTTCAGCCTCCGGCGCAGCTGCGCCGGAGGCTCTCAGGTCGCCCAGCCAGACCGCTTCACCGGCCTCGGCGGACGCAAGATAAGGTTTGTAAAACGATTCCATCATTCACTCCGGACGGGGATCCCCGCCTCGTTCAGCTCGCGGCGCAGCCGCGCCATATCCCGGAAGAACACCGTGCCCCGCAGTCCGGCGCAGCGCGCGCCGTCGATGTTCAGCGGGCTGTCGTCGATGAAGAAGCACTCCGCGGGGTCCAGCTGGAATTTCTCAAAAAAGCGTTCGTAGATCTCATGCTGGGGCTTGAGGAGCTTCTCGTCCGCCGAGACGAGCAGTCCCCGGAAGCACTCGTGCGCCGGGAGCCGGTCGAAGTAGTCGTGCAGGAAGCTCGTGGCGTTGGAGAGGATGTAGAGGTCGTAGCCCAGCGCGTGGATCTCGCGGATCAGCGCCTCCACGCCCTCGATGTGGACAAGCTCTCCCTTCCACCAGTCGCGCACGCAGCGCTCCGCCGCGCCGTACAGGCGCTCGGGCAGCCGCCGGCAGATTCGTTCCAGGCCCTCGTCCTGGCTCATCGTCCCGCGGTCCATCGTCACCCATTCCATGCCGTCGAAGACCTCGCGGCGGAGGAGCTTCGCGTCCTCCCCTGCGATGCCGTTGCGGGCGATGATCTTGTCCGGGTCCCACTCGATGAGGACGTTGCCCATATCAAAAACGACTTGTCTGATCATGCGTCTGCCCGCTCCGCCTTTCCTTTGCTGAATTTGGCGCGCAACGCTTCCATGCGCTTGCGCCGCCGGTCGCGGATCTCCAGCCGGTCGCCGAGGTCGCGCGAGCCCACGCCGTAGACCAGATAGAGGATCAGGCCGGACACCAGCATGATAAACACCGTGGACGCGCAGCGGCGGCCGGAGGCGTTGATGTTGTAGCCATACAGGCCTTCCTCGGCGCACATGGCCTGGATGACCATGGCGTAGCTGGTGCCGTAGGTACTGGCGAAGGTGGCGGACATGTCGTACTCGGTGAACAGAGCATTGAAGTTCAGCGCGAAGACCGCCAGGACGCTCGGCAGGATGATCGGCAGCTTCACCTTGAGGAAGGTGCGGACCGGACTGGAGCCGAGGTTTCGCGCCGCATCCTCCAGCTCCTCGTCGATCGTGTAGAACGAGGCCTTGATCATGCGCAGCGAGAAGGGCAGCTTCGTCACCGTGTAGGCCATGACGATCAGGAAACGGACGTTCTGGGCATAGTACAGGTTCGTGTTGCCCACGTACCAGACCGTATCGGAGTTGAAGTAGGTGCGGTAAGAATAGCAGATGAGGATGGTCGGCAGCAGCCAGGGGAACAGCAGCGCGTACTCCAGCACAACGCCGGTGCCCTTGTTCTTTTTCTTGAACATGTAGTTGACCGCCACCACGACGATCACGCAGGCCAGCGCCGCCGCCAGCGCCGAGAGGATGAAGCTCAGCTTGATGCCGCCGAGCGTCGCCTCGTTGGAGAACACGCCCGAGATCGAGCCGACGCGGGTCTTGTACTTGCCGCGGCTGGTGAGGTACTCATAGTCCTGCTTGCCGATGAAGTTGATCAGCGTCCAGTGGCTCAGATCGAGCTTTTTCAGACGGATGGCGCTGTAGGTCTGGAAGGAGAAGATCACGATCATCACGACCGGGGTCATGTAGATGATAAAAAGGATGTAGGCGTAGATATGCGCGATGACGTTGGCCACGGGGTTGTTGATCTTCTGCTTCTGCAGCCGCGCCTTGGTCTTGGACACGGAGAGGTAGTGGCCCTTGCGCTCGTAGGCGGACAGCACCGTCAGCAGAATGATCGTGAACATGGCCAGGATGATCGACAGCAGGGCCGCGCGGGCCTGCGGGAAGGCCTCGTCCGCCGTGGACGAGCCGGCCAGGCGCACGATCTCGGGGTTGATGGAGTCATAGCCCAGCAGGGTCGGCGCGGACATAGCGCAAAGGCCCGTGATGAAGGTCATGACCGTCAGGGAAAACAGGGTTGGGATCAGGGTCGGCAGCACGACCTTCCAGAGCACCTTGAAGGGATTGGCGCCCATGTTGCGCGCGGCCTCCACGGTGTTGTAGTCGATGCCGCGGATGGCGTTGCGCAGGAAGAGCATATGGTTCGAGGTGCAGGCGAAGGTCATCGTGAACAGCACCGCGTTGAAGCCGGAAAACCAGTTGGGATTGAAGGCCGGGAACGCATTTTTCAGCGCCGTCGTCAGGATGCCGTCGCTGGCGTAGAGGAACATGTAGCCGGTGACCAGGGCCACGCCGGAGTAGATCATCGTGGTCATATAGCCCAGCCGAAGGATCTTCGCGCCCTTGATGTCAAAATACTCGGTGAGCAGCACGATGGAAATGCCGACGATGTTGACCGTGAGCACCAGCAGTACGGCCAGCTTCAGCGAGTTCCAGACGTATTTGCCCATCGTGCCTGCCAGGAAGAAGCGGATCACGGCGAAGGGATCGCGCTCCCCGGCGGCGTTGGTGGTATTGAAGATGCTGGTCAGCGTGTTCAGACACGGCAGCAGCATGAAGCCGAAGAAGAGATAGGCGAAAAATGCGACGCCGAACACGCGCAGCAGCCACTCCGGATGAAGCTTTTTGTCCAGAGTCTGGCTCATTTGGCCACCTCGTCTTCCTGCGTGGGCTCATAGGCCATGATGTCCGCCGGGTCAAGAATGACCTGGACGCTCTGGCCTTCCTCGTAGATCCGCACGCCGTCGTTCTTCTCGATGACTTTGATGGTCTGGCTGCCGAGGTCGATGTAATACTTGATGTAGAGGCCGTAGTACTCGCGCAGAGTCACAACGCCGTCCAGCACGACCTGGCCGGGCTGCGGCTCGACGTTGACGTGCAGGCGCTCGAGGCGGACGTAGTTGTGCTTCGAGGGATCGAGCTTTGCGCCTTCGGCGTTGGCTTTGCGCACGACCTCGTCGCTCAGGCGGTTGATGTCGCCGATGAAGTTGCACACAAACTCCGTTTTGGAGAAGTTGTAGACCTCGTTCGGCGTGCCGATCTGCTCGATGTAGCCCTTGTTGAACACCGCGATGCGGTCGGACAGCGTCAGCGCCTCCTCCTGGTCGTGGGTGACATAGATCGTCGTGATGCCGAAGTCCTTCTGCATCTTCTTCAGCTCGTTTCTCAGCTGCACGCGGAGCTTCGCGTCGAGGTTCGACAGCGGCTCGTCCATGCAGATGATGGCCGGGCCCGTCACCAGGGCGCGGGCGATGGCCACGCGCTGCTGCTGGCCGCCGGAGAGCTGGCTGACCGCCTTCTGCAGCTGCTCGTCCGACAGATCGACCTTCTTGGCGATGTCGCGCACCTTTTGGTCGATCTCGTTCTTTTTGAGCTTCTGGATCTTCAGGCCGAAGGCGATGTTATCGTACACGGTCATCGTCGGGAACAGCGCATAGCTCTGGAACACGATGCCGATATTTCTCTTTTCGATGGGAACGTGGGTAATGTCGCGGTCCTTGACCACCACCGTGCCGGAGACCGGCTCGATAAAGCCGGTGATGGTGCGCAGCGTGGTCGTCTTGCCGCAGCCGGAGGGGCCGAGGAAGGTGAAGAACTCCCCTTCCTTCACATGGACGTTGATGTCGTGCAGAGCGGTGAAATCACCGAATTTCACGACGATGTCGTTGAGTTTGATCATATGGACAACTCCTTTGCTCTGTGTCTGTGTTCCCGGCGGGAACGGAGGGCAGTCCGGGTCTTTTCTCCCGATACAGATATGGCGACTTGGTTGCCCAAGTCGCCATATCCAGTTCCTGTGTGTTCGATCAGGCAGCAGCCTGGGTCAGGGTCGCCCAGTCAAGGTTCTCCCAGTCGGGCTCGGTGGGGGCGTCAGCGGCGTCCTTCCAGTAGAAGCCCAGGTTGGTCATGATGTTGGTCCACTCGCTGTTGTGGAGCGCGACATACTCGGCATAGCTCAGGTCGGTGCCTTCGACGGTGTTCATCGCGAAGTTGGGGATCTCATAGATCGCGGGGATGCCGTCCGGGTACAGAACGGCGGCAGCTTCCTTATTGCAGGGATAGGAGTCGAATTCCTCGCCCCAGGCAGCCTGCACCTCGCCGGAGCCGAACCACTCGGCAAAGGCCTTGACAGCCTCGGTCTCCTCTTCGGTACGGCCGGCCTTGTCCAGGATGCCGATGTACTCGTTGATGTAGTAGGTGCCGTCGTCGATCTCGACCAGGGCCCAGTTTTCAGGCTCCAGCGTGCCGAGCAGAGGATGCTCGGAGCTCTCCGCCGCGGCGTCGATCTTGCCGTAGAGGGAGGAGGAGTAGAAGGAGCCGATCTGGACTTCGCCTCTGTTCAGCGGCTCGAGGCCGTACTTGTAGGCGTCGTCGGAGCTGAACTTACCGTCAGCGCAGTACTTCCACAGGGCCTTCCAGCCGTCGATGCTGATGCCGCCGGCAGGAGAGTTGGGATCGGTGAAGGGGTAGAGCATGGCGGAGTTGAGGTTCATGTTGGTCGTGCCGCCGACCTTGTTCTGGCGGTACCAGGTGTAGCCGGAGTCGATGACGTCGGCCCAGTGCTGGAAGTGCAGCGCCTCGCCGTTGGTGCCGAACTCGTCGGTGCGGTAGAGCATCAGGACGTTCTGAACGACCAGGCCGTAGGCCTTGCCGTCATACTTGTAGTCGACCTGGTCGGCCCAGGTGGGCGTCCAGTCGATGATGGACAGGTTCTCGTACTGGCCCTTAATCAGCTGGCTCCAGCGGGTCTCGTTCAGGCCGAAAATCAGGTCGCCGTCCTTGTTCTCGTTGGCGGCCTGGATGGCGGCGGTATCGCCGGAGATGACCTCGTTGGTGTCGAGGCTGATGGTGAAGCCGGCCTCTTTGGCCTCTTCAACGAGCCAGGTCACGCGCTCGGTGGAGTTGGAGTTGGAGTAGATGCGGATGGTGTAGCCGGAATAGTCCTTCGCCTCTTCGGCGGGCGCCTCGGCAGGGGCCTCGGCGGGCGCTTCGGCGGGCTTCTCGGCAGGAGCCTCGGCGGGCTTCTCGGCAGGAGCGGCCTGCTGTCCGCAGGCGGCCAGCGCGAAGACCATCACGGCAGCCAGAAGCAATGCGATCAGCTTTTTCATGTTTTGTCTCCTTTTCATTGCGTTTTTGATCTGCACAGCGGCGCCCGGCGCCCAAAAGCAAAGGCCTGTGATCCCCGCATCGTCCGATCGGGTCCCGCCAGGCCAGCGTTGTCTTCGGCAATCCGTAGAGCCTCGTCATACAAATCGTAGTTATTTTAACAGTCTTTGCACGTTCATGTCAAGTCAGCCGCCCTGTTCCGCCGGCATTTTAGGCACTTTGCATAATTTTTCTTTAATATCTTTGTAATATATTTTGCCCTCCCCTTTTGCTCGCCCATCCCTCCGGCGCAGGCTGTCCCGCCCGGACTCGGCTTGACATCACCGGGCGGATATGATATTTTGAAACGGCACACGGAGGGAACCCGAAGCGGGGATGTTTGCGAGCGCCGCCGGCGGCGGATGCAGCGAGCAATAAGGAGTGGCAGCGGTCGAAATCTTGTGAGCGGACAGCGAGCAAAAGATTTCGGACACCGCAACAGGGGACGTTTGCGAGCGCCGCCAGCGGCGGATGCAGCGAGCAATAAGGAGTGGCAGCGGTCGAAATCTTGTGAGCGGACAGCGAGCAAAAGATTTCGGGCACCGCAACAGGACATAACGGGGCGGCCCGCCCCCTGATCAGGAAATCCACATTCCCAGCGCATCCATGACAATTTCATATCGTTGCTGATCTCCCGAAAGGGAGTTCACATATCCGGAGGGTTACCGAAGCGGTCATAACGGGGCGGTCTTGAAAACCGTTAGGGCGAAAGTCCACGCGGGTTCGAATCCTGCACCCTCCGCCACATTGGTACACAGGCTATGATACAATTAGCCTGTGTACTTTTTTGCGTTTCTACCCGGGAAAACCCTTGATACAATGGCAAAGCGAGACAGGTGGGTGCAACAATGCATCTGCCTGTCTCGCTTTTTCGTTTTATTCGACTTTTGGTCTCAGGTTGGGCTTTCCGAATTTGCACCCACCCCCTATACTTTTTGGCGTATCTCTAAAAACGCCAAAAAGTACAATTCGCATGGATAATCGATATCAAGTTATGATAATTGTTTCCGCAAGATTCTTTCCACATTAGCCATATGTACCTTGCCGGAAACGGCCTCACCAAGATTGCGAACGCGCTGAACGCAGAGGGCCTGCGCACGATTTATGGGAACCCTTGGAATACGACTGCGGTCGCCCGCATCTTGGACAATGAGTAATATGGCGGGGATCTCACCCTGCAGCGGTTTTTCAGCGCCGATTGGTCATTTTATAGGTCCCTCCGATGCTTTCAAATGTTGATTCATTCATTATTTTTTCCTCCTGTTTTTTGACCCTAAAATAGGCCCGGACGGTATAGCGAAAGCTCCCGTGGAGCGTTGTGACAGGTTGGAAAACGTCGATTTTTCCCAGAGTTTACTGGGTTTTGCAGGAGTTACTGGGTCACGCGAATCTCTCTGACCCTTCGAATTCTTCTCCCGCTTCCAATCGGCGGGATATACACGCAGGTCGGCGATTTTTTCCTGCCCGATCTCACGATCGAAGAGGCCGGGCGGCATCCGCTCGGCAAGTACGGCCGGATGCGGAGACGCTATCTGAAAGAGCATCGGCCGGCGCTGTACACGAATCTGCCGGTGACCGGAGATCTTTTCGGGCACCCGGCCGGGATCGACCGGGCCTGTGAGGATCGCCTTGCGTGTATCATCCGGCAGATGAAAAACCAAGAGAACGTAACCGAATCGCTCAAGTCCGCCGATCAGATGGAATGGGTACGCCGCATGAACAGTATCCGCAGCCGCGCCGAGGAGATCGTGATGCGCGAGCTGATTTACCCCGAGGCAGCAGAATAAGACGTACTACATATTCTCACAAACAGCCCGATGCGGGAAATCTGAGCAGGGACCTTATTCTGCGCACATACACCGGCACAAGCGAGCATTCATACTGCTCCAATTGCAAAGGCGCTCCGAGAGCCGCTGTTCATGCGGCTTTCGGAGCGCCTGATTGCGTAGGATCCAGTCCCAAGTTTTTCAGTTATTCTGCCCGTAGTAGGCGTTCTTCCCGTGCTTCCTCAGATAGTGCTTGTCCTGCAGTTCCTGCGGAGCGGGCTGCGCTTGCGGATTGATCTGCTCACAGCGGTAGGCCATCTTGGCGACCTCCTCGAGTACAACCGCATTGTGGACGGCCTCGGCGGGGTCTTTGCCCCAGGCGAAGGGACCGTGATTTTTGCACAGGCAGCCGGGCACGGCGGCGGGGTCTTTCCCGAGCCGCGCAAACTCACTCACGATCAGAAGTCCGGTGTTGCGCTCATAGGCCTCGTCGATCTCATCCTTCGTCAGGCAGCGGAAGCAGGGGATGTCGCCGTAGAAGTAATCGGCGTGGGTCGTGCCGTAGCAGGGGATGTCCCGCCCGGCCTGCGCCCAGGAGGTGGCGTAGCTGGAATGGGTGTGGACGATGCCGCCGAGGGAAGGGAAGGCCTTGTACAGCTCCAGATGCGTTGCCGTGTCGCTGGAAGGCTTCCATTTGCCCTCGACCACCTTGCCGTCCAGATCGACGACGACCATATCCTCCGCCGTCATGCCATCGTAGGAAACGCCCGAGGGCTTGATCACGAACAGGCCGCTTTCCCGGTCGATGCCGGAGACATTGCCCCAGGTGAAGGTCACGAGGCCGTACTTCGGCAGCAGGAGATTCGCTTCACAAACCTGCTTTTTCAGTTCTTCCAGCATTTCAGAGCACCTCCGTTGCTTTCTTTTCCATGGGCAGCGCTTTCTTATAGCGAGACAGAAAGGCCGAAAAGCCCGCGATATCGGAGGGCTCCGCCATCAGTGTGGTCGCCTTGGCGTCGGCAAAGACTTTGCAGTCAAGGTAGTCCGCCAGGCTTTCGCCCTCATCCTTCCACAGCATATAGGCGCAGAGCAATGCCATGCCGTAGGGGCCGCCCTCGCCCGCCGTTTCCATGACAGAAACGGGGGTGCCGACCGCCGCGGAGAGCATCCGCTGCCCGACCTCGGGGGTCTTGAAGAAGCCGCCGTGACCATAGAGCTTGTCGATCTCCACCTGCTCGGTCTGCGTGAGGATATCCAGCCCGATCTTGAGCGTCGCGAGCGCCGAGAGCAAATGCGTGCGCATGAAATTCGCCAGCGTGAACTTTGCGTTCGGCGTCCGGGCAAAAAACGGCCGCCCCTCGTCCAGATCGGTCACGCCCTCGCCGGAGAAGTAGTTGTAGCTCAGCAGCCCGCCGCAGTCCGCCTCGCCCTCCAGGGCTTTGCTGAAGAGCTTTGTAAACAGCTCACCCTTGCTGACAGGCGCGCCCATCATGTCCGAATACTCCGCGAAGAGATTGACCCAGGCGTTGATATCCGAGGTGCAGTTGTTGCAGTGCACCATCGCCACCGGCGCGCCGTCAGGCGTGGTCACCATGTCGATCTCCCGGTGGACGCGAAGGGGCTTTTCGGTGACGATCATCGCAAAGTCCGAAGTGCCCGCCGACACGTTGCCCGTGCGCACGCGCACGGAATTCGTGGCAGCCATGCCTGTGCCCGCGTCGCCCTCGCAGGGAGCGACGGGGATGCCGGGACGCAGCGTGCCCGTCGGGTCGAGGAAGGCCGCGCCGGCCTCGGTCAGCGTGCCGCCGCTCTCCCCCGCCGTCAGAACCTTCGGCAGGATCTCCCGCAGGTCAATGTCGGTCAGCGCCTTGAACTTCTGCAGCATGCCCTCGTCGTAGTCGAGCTTCCCGCTGTCAATGGGGAACATACCGGACGCCTCGCCGACGCCCATGACTTTCTCACCGGTCATCCGCCAGTGGATATAGCCCGCCAGGGTGGTGAGGAAGGCGATGTCCTTCACGTGCTCCTCGCCGTTCAGGATCGCCTGATACAGATGGGCGATGCTCCAGCGCTGGGGGATGTTGAAGCCAAAGAGCGCCGTCAGTTCCTCGGCTGCTTCCCCCGTGATGGTGTTGCGCCAGGTGCGGAATTCTGCCAGCTGCTTTCCGTCCTTGTCAAAGGGCAGATAGCCGTGCATCATGGCGGACACGCCGATGGCGCCCACGGTCGTCAGCTCCTGGCCGAATCTGGCCTTCACGTCCTCCCGCAGCCGGGCAAAGCAGCTCTGCAGGCCGGTGTGGACCATGTCCATGGAGTAGGTCCAGATCCCGTTCACAAGCTGATTTTCCCACTCAAAATCGCCGGAGGCGATCGGAATATGCTTCTCGTCAATGAGAACCGCTTTGATACGCGTCGAGCCCAGCTCGATGCCAAGCGCAGTTTTTTTCAGATCCATCACTTTAATCTCCACACCAGGTCCTTGACCAGCAGTTCTTCTTCCAGCTTCTCCGGCGTCGTGTCCTTGGTGATGTGCACGAACTCAATATCCATTATCCGGGCCCAGTCCCGCAGCATCTCGGCGGAGACGTCGTAGCTGAGCACGGTGTGGTGGGCGCCGCCGGCGGCGATCCAGCACTCCACGCCGGAAGCGAGATCCGGCATGGCCCGCCACATCACCCGGGCCACCGGGAGATTGGGCATGGGCAGGATGGGCTTGACGCACTGGATGTCCTGGACGATCAGCCGGAGCCGACCGCCCATGTCGATGAGGGAGGCCACCAGGGCCGGGCCGGCCTTGCCCTCGAAGACCAGGCGGGCCGGATCCTTCTCGTTCATGCCGATGCCCAGGGGATGGGTCTCGATCCGGGGCCTGTCCGCCGCCACGGAGGGGCAGACCTCCAGCATGTGGGCGCCCAGGGAATACTCCCGGCCCTCCACCAGGTGATAGGTGTAGTCCTCCATGAAGGCGCTGGCGCCGTTTCCGCCCTGTCCCATGGCTTTCAGGATGGCGGTCATGGCGGCCACCTTCCAGTCGCCCTCGGCGCCGAAGCCGTAGCCCAGGGCCATCAGGTGCTGGGCGGCCAGGCCGGGCAGCTGCTCCATGCCGTAGAGATCCTGGAAGGTGTTGGCGAAGGCCCGGCAGCCCTCCCGGTCCAGCATCCGCCGGATGGCGATCTCCTCCCGGGCCTGGTAGCGGACGGCCTCGATATTGTCCGTCGCCAGGTCGTAGGCGGCCTCGTACTCGGCCGTCAGGGCGTCGATCTCGGTCTCGGGCACGGCGTTCATTTCCTTCACCAGATCGCCCACGGCCCATGTGTTCACCTGCCAGCCCAGCTTGATCTGCGCCTCCACCTTGTCGCCCTCGGTAACGGCCACCTCGCGCATATTGTCCCCGAAGCGCATGACCTTCATCTCCCGCGAGACGGCCGCGCCCACGGCGGCGCGCATCCAGTCGCCGATGCGCCGGCGGACCTTCTCGTCCTTCCAGTAGCCGGCGACGACCTTCCGGGGCTTACGCAGGCGGGCTCCGATGAAGCCGTGCTCCCGGTCGCCGTGGGCGGCCTGGTTCAGGTTCATGAAGTCCATGTCGATCTCCTCGTTGGGGATCTCCCGGTTATACTGGGTGGCGAAGTGGCACCAGGGCTTCTGCAGGTCCCGCAGGCCGTCGATCCACATTTTGCTGGGGCTGAAGGTGTGGCACCAGGTGATGATGCCGGCGCACTCGTCCCGGTAATTGGCCTCCCGGACCACCTGGGCGATCTCCCGGTTGGTCTTGGCGGTGACTTTATAGATCAGAGGATAGGGCAGCGCCCCGGAGAGCTCCTCCGCCATCTCCCTGGCCCGCTTTTCCACGGTGACTAGAACATCCGGGCCGTACAGGAACTGACTGCCGACCACAAACCAAAATTCACGTTTCATGTTTTTCCTCTTTTCCCTCGGGCGTCTTGTCCACCTTGTGTATTTTCAGATTTTTCAGGAGCTTTCCCGCTGTTTTGCTGTTGTTTCTGCGCATGAGGATCAGGCTCTGCAGCAGAATGAAGAAGCAGAGCATGGCGCCGTTGGCCATATCCTGCCACCAGGAGGCGTTGAGCGGACTGAGCGCGATGATCTTCTGGATGGTCGCGAGGATCATGGCGCCGAAGAAGGTGCCGATCACGTTGCCGACGCCGCCGGTGAGCAGCGTGCCGCCGATGATGGAGGCGGCGATGGCGTCCATTTCGCTGCGCATGGCGACGCTGGCGTTGCCGGCGGGCTTGTGCATCAGGAAGACGAAGCCGGCCAGGCCGCTCAGCAGGCCGCTGATGACATAGCTCCAGAACACTGTGCTCCGGACGTTGATGCCGAGCATCAGGGCGCTCTGCCGGTTGCCGCCGACGGCGTAAATGCCGCGGCCGAGCTTCGTGTAGCGCAGCAGCAGGAACATCAGGATCACCACGGCGACCGCGACGACCGCGCCGATCTCGATCTTGGCGGGGATCAGGTTGCCGTTCTGGGCCGTGTAACCGAGCCAGGATATCCTGAGCTTGGTCTTCACCAGCGCCTGGAAGCCCTCATGCGCCACCTTGACGGGGTTGACGGAGAGGATGGTCGTCAGGCCGCGGGCCAGGAACATGCCGGCAAGGGTCACGATGAAGGGCTGGATCTCCAGATGGGCGACAAGGAAGCCCTGCAGCAGGCCGAAGCCCAGGCCGATCCCCAGCGCGAGAAGAAGTGTGAGAAGGATGCTGAGAAAGCTGTTTTCAACGCCGTTGTTGTTCAGGAACAGCGCGCAGGCCATGACGGTCAGGCCGATCACGCCGCCGACGCTGATGTTGATGCCGCCGCCGATCATAACGACGGTCAGAGCGCAGGAGATGATGATGAGCGCGGCGTTGTCGTTGAGCAGGTCGAAGATCTGCTGCGGTTTGAGGAAGCCGCCCTTGAGCGTGAGCATGGCCGCAAGATACATGGCGGCGAAAATGCCGATACTGATGAACATCAGCATCTGCGTATCGGTCAGCGGCTCGCGCTGACGGCGTTTTTTCCCGTTTTCCGCCATTCAGCTCACCCCCTCTTTCTGCGCGCTGTCATGCGCGGGGCCGGCGCGCAGCCGCTTCCAGAACGAGATCAGCGCGCTCTTGACCACCGGGGAGCCGGCGACCACGATGATAATGATGACGATGGCCTTGTAGGCCTTGACGTTGACGGGCGCCACGTTCATCGCGTAGAGCGTGGTGGTCAGCATCTGGATGATGTAGGCGCCGAGGATGCTCCCGCTCAGGCGGAAGCGGCCGCCGCCGAGATTGTTGCCGCCGATGGCCACCGCGAGGATCGCGTCCATTTCGATGTCGACCAGCAGCGTCTTGTGGTTGAGCTGGCCGAGGCGGCACACGCCGATCAGGCTCGCAATCGACACGCAGACGCCCAGCAGGATGAAGCTGATGAGCTTGATGAGCGTGGGGTTGATGCCGTTGAGCCGGGCCGCGCCCTCGTTGATGCCCACCGACTGGATGTACAGCCGCAGGCTGGTGAATCTGAAAATCAGGAACAGCATCAGTCCCATCAGGATCACCGCGAAGATCGGCGTCGGGACGGGGATGCCGGGGATGGTCTTTCCGATGGCGCTGATGATGCCGCTCTTGAGCTGCGGTGTCGCGTCGCCGTTGATCCAGTAGGCGATGGAGCGCGCGCAGGAATAGAGGATCAGCGTCGCGATCATCGGCTGGATGCGGAACACGGCCACCAGAGTGCCGTTGAAGAGCTTGAAGAGGATCGTCACCAGGCAGCCGAACACGAAGGCGACGAGCAGCGTGCCGACCGTGATGCCGCCCATGCCCTGCAGGACCTTGACCAGCACCGCGCCGGAGATCGCGCCCACCGCGCCGACGGAGATGTCCTGGCCGCCGCAGGCCGCGGTGACCAGGGTCATGCCCATCGCGATGATGGCCAGCTCACTGGCGCTGTCGATCACGCTGATGAGGTTGCCGGTCAGCACGATGTTGCCGCTGTTGTTGACGCTCATGCCGACGGAGAAAAAGCTCGGGTCCCGGAAGAGGTTGAACAGGATCAGGATGCCGAGCGCGACCAGCGGGATCAGCAGCTGGCCGAGCCCGGAGGCGCCTTTCGGCTTTTGTCTTTGTTTCAGCTTCATCTTACTGTTCACCTCCTGCGATCGTCTTCATGACCTGCGCCTGCGTCAGTTCGTCTCCCGTCAGCTCGCCGACGATCTTACGGTCGCGCATAACGATGAGCCTCGAGCAGGTGCGCAACATCTCCTCGATCTCGGAGGAGATGAAGGTGACGCTCATGCCCTCCTCGGCCAGCTTCAGCACCAGCTTCTGGATCTCCAGCTTGGTGCCGACGTCGATGCCGCGGGTGGGCTCGTCCAGGATCAGATACTGCGGATGCGTCAGCAGCCAGCGCGCGAGGATCACCTTCTGCTGGTTGCCGCCGGAAAGCGAGCGGATCGGCGTGTCCTTCGAGGCCGTTTTGATCTGCAGCGCTTCGATGTATTCGTCGGCGAAGGCCTCCGCATCCGCGCGGGAGATCGGATGATTCATGCCGCGGATGACCTGCAGGGCAAGGATGATGTTCTCCCGCACGGAGAGGTCGGCGATGATGCCGTCCCGGCGGCGGTTTTCCGGCAGATAGCCGATGCCGTTTTTGATGGCGTCGTGTGGTTTTCCGATCCGGACGGGCTTGCCGTTGATCTTCACCTGACCGCCGGTCACCTGGTCGGCGCCGAAGATGGCGCGGACGCTCTCGCTCCGGCCGGAGCCGAGCAGGCCGGTAAAGCCGTTCACTTCGCCGCGCCGGATCCGGAAGTCAAAGGGACGGCATTCCGAGCTGGACAGGTCCTGCGCCTCGTACACAGTCTCTTCTCCGACCGTGCTCTTCTGTCCGATGCGCTCCAGCTCGGCCAGGTCGTCCAGGCTCTTGCCCATCATCTTGGCCACGAGCTGTACCTGCGGGAGCTGGCTGACTTCATATTCGCCGACCAGTTCGCCGCCGCGCAGGACCGTGATCCGGTCGCTGACCTCATAGACCTGCTCGAGGAAGTGCGTGACGAAGATGATGCCGACGCCCCTGGACTTCAGATCCCGCATCAGCCCGAAGAGCATGGCGACTTCCTTGTCGTCCAGCGAGGAGGTCGGCTCGTCGAGGATCAGCACCTTGCAGTTCATGTCCACCGCGCGGGCGATGGCCACCATCTGCTGCACGGCCAGCGAGCAGCTGGACAGCTCCTGCGCCGCCCGGGCGGGAATGCCCAGATTGTCCAGGATCTCCGTCGCCCGCTTCTCGTACTCTTTCCAGTGCACGATGTTCCTGTTCGTCCGTCCGATGAACATATTTTCGGCCACGGTGAGGTTCGGGCAGAGCGTGATCTCCTGATACACCGTGCTGATGCCGAGGTTCTGGGCCTGCTGGGGGGAATGGATGTGCGCCTCGCCGGGACAGCCCTCGATGCAGATGCTTCCTGCGTCCTTTTCATACACGCCGGTCAGCACCTTGATCAGGGTGGATTTGCCGGCGCCGTTTTCCCCCATCAAGGCGTGGATCTCTCCCCTGCGCAGGGTGAAATCCACATTATCCAGGGCCTTGACGCCCGGAAAGGATATGCTGATCCCGCGCATGGTCAAAACGATTCCGTCTTCCATCCGTTCATCTCCTGTCTGATAGTCTGAAAAAGAACGCGGTGTGGACCGCGGATTGCTCCACTGTTCCACACCGCGCTGTAATGGTATACGGGGTATGCCGATGTCTTGGGGATTACTCGCCCAGGCCGTAGGTGTCGATGTCCTCCTGGGTGATCTCGCGGGCGTCAAAGCCCTTCTCCACGGAGATCATCTGGTTGAGCTCGTTCAGGCCCTCGATGGTGCCGCCGGCCTCCAGAGTCTTGATCATCTCGTCGATCACAGCCGCCTGGAAGGGGCTGCACTGGCCGTCGTAGTTCCAGTTGCCGGCCAGCAGCTCGCGCAGGGCCCACTTGTTGCAGTCGAAGCCCATGACGATGACGTCGCCGTTGACGCCGTGGGTGATGCCGGCCGCATCCAGCGCTTCGACAACACCGCCGGCCATGCCGTCGTTCTCAGCATAGACGATGTTGAATTCCTCGCCGGCATTGATGGCGGCCTCGGCGATCTTGCGGGCCTCGTTGGCGTCCCAGCTGTCGCCGCCGGTGCCTTCACGGACGATGGTCCAGTTGTCGTCAGCAGCGCACTTCTCGGTCAGGGGGTCGCTGCGGCCGATCTGGGCAGCGGAACCGAGCTGGCCCTGGATGTGCAGGATCTTGTACTCGGGCAGGTTCAGGCTCTCCAGCCAGGCAACGGCGGTCTCGCCCTCCTGGCGCATATCGGAGACGACGGCGGCGGTGTACAGGCTGGGATCGCAATCGATCATGCGGTCGAACAGGAAGACCTTGATGCCGGCCTCCTGAGCCTCTTCAAGGACCTCGTCCCAGCCGGTGGTCTCAGCGGCGGAAACCAGGATGTACTCGACCTCGGCGGTGATGAAGCCTCTCGCGGCTTCCAGCTGCTTGTCGGCGGTGGGAGCGGTGACGAAGGTGGCGTCATAGCCGTTTTCCTTGGTGAAGGTATCGGTCAGGTTCTTGACGTTGGCCTCGCGGTAGCCGGACTCGGCGGGGTCCAGATTGATGATGCCGACCTTGATCAGTTCGGTACCGGCAGGAGCCTCGGCGGGATTTTCGGCAGGGGCCTCAGCGGGTTTTTCGGCAGGGGCCTCAGCGGGTTTTTCGGCAGGGGCCTCGTTCGTCTCCGCGGGCTTCTGACCGCAGGCGGCCAGAGCGAGGACCATGACCAGCGCGAGGAGCAGAGCAATCAGTTTACGCATAGCTTTTTACCTCTTTCTCATTTTTCCATTTTTGTCCGATCATGTTCGGACTGTCCACGGATATAATACCGCCAAATCGCGAGAAAATCAACAGTTGTACGAACAAAAAGCAAAAAACGGCCCATTGAACAATACAAATTCTTTTGCTTCTTTAAAACGATAGATACAAATTCGGAAAAAAGTTGCGGAAATCGCAGAAAACCCTTGTTTTTTGGTACGGATTCATCGGCTTGAAGCGGCCGCATTTTTTGTTGCTTTGCACAAGACCCGGTGTGGTTATACGGATGAATTTAGGATCCGGGCGCTTTCAAAAAAATTTATATTGAAACTTGATCGGTTTCTGCATAAAATACCAATCGGAAACGACGGAAACAAAGCCAGAAACGAGAGAACGGAAGTGTCGCCATGAATCCGAAGTATCAGATGGTCGCCGACGCGCTGCGGGCCGGCATCCTGGAGGGAAAGTATTCCCGGACCCTGCCCACGGAACAGGCGCTCTGCGCCCAGTATCAAGTCAGCCGGCAGACGGTGCGGCAGGCCCTCTCCCTTCTGGAGGCAGAGCGGCTGATTGACCGGCGGCAGGGCAGCGGCTCCCATATCCGGGAGCGGAAGGAGCCGACGGCCGGCCGCAGACTCTCCATCGCCGTGGTCACGACTTATATCAGCGACTACATCTTTCCCAGCATCCTGCGGGAGATCGAGGCCGTCTGCTCGGAGAACAACAGCGCCCCCCTGCTCTTTGCCACCCGGAACCAGTTCGCCAACGAACGAAAGATCCTGCTGACCCTGCTGGAGATGGAGCATCTGGACGGCGTGCTGGTGGAGGGCACCAAGACGGGGCTCCCCAACCCCAACATCAGGCTCTATCAGCGGCTGATGGACCGGGGGATCCCCCTGGTTTTCATGCACGGCAATTATGAACAGCTGCCCGACACCCTGTCCGTTCTGGACGACAACCGCGGCGGCGGGCAGATGCTGGTGGACTACCTCTATCGCAAGGGCCACCGGAAGATCGCCGGCATCTTCAAGTACGACGACCTCCAGGGCCGGCAGCGCTTTGCCGGTTATCTGGACGGCATGCAGAGCCACGCCCTTCCGGTGGAGGACGACACCATCCTCTGGTACAGCACCGACCAGAAGGAACACTTCCTCACGGACGGCTTTGCCCTGGACTGGGCCAACCGGCTCCCCGGCGTCTGCAGCGCCGTGGTCTGCTATAACGACGAGATCGCCTCCCTGCTGGTCTCCCATCTCACCAGACAGGGCATCGCCATTCCCGGGGATCTGTCGGTGGTCAGCTTTGACAACAGCCCCTACAGCGAGATGTCCAAGCCCCGGATCACCTCCCTGTCCCACCGGCAGTACAACGTGGGGCGGCTGTCTGCGGAGCTTCTTTTCCGGCATCTGCGGGGAGAGGCCTGCGTTTCCGCGCTGGCGCCCTGGTTTTTGACGGAAAAGGAGAGCAGCTGAGAAGCTGAAAAATAGTCGGAATTGTGAAACACCCAATTCCGACTATTTTCTTTTTTCCTGTGTTTATCAGCTTTTCCAGGCATCTTTTCCAATACGCAATAAACCTGATTTGCCAAAAATGAATTGAAGACGATAAAAAAAGAGACGGAAATTGAACCGCCCTATTCCTGCACACGACTGAAATAATCGCACTCTTTGGTATCGGGAGATCTATAGTTATTACTTCGATGCGGGCGTATGGTATTATAATTTTCAATATATTCAGATACAGCTTCCCGAAACTCCCGTTCAGATCTATATTATTCGGATTGTCCACGCATTTCATTTGCTGAAAATCAAAAGGGAATCTCCGGACTTTGCATTCGGTGAAATGGTCGGTTCGAACTGGTGGGTAGCGCTTATCCTTGGGCTGTTGCTTGGTGTTCTGGGCGTGATCGTAATATTGAATCCGCTGCTGGGGTTTGGTGTAATCGGCGTGGTTGTCGGCTGTGGAATGATCACAGCGGGAATCAACCTAATCTTCCTTAGCACAAATGTGTGGCTTTGGTAATAGAAAAACACTCTTCACCTAAATAATTATACATAGACATCCTCAGTACCACAACGTCCAATTGGATGTACTAGGCAAAAAAGAAAGGCGCATGGTGGTTTACATAACATTAATTGCACCCACCTTGCACCCACTCCGCTTGGAGGTAAGAAACGCCGAATTGTATGAATACTGGTGTCCTAACGCACGCCGTCGCGGACTTCGTATCGTTCGCGACGGCGTTTTCTATTATATAGCAAACGCCATCTCTCACTCACTCCGTCGCTCCTCCTTTCAAAATCAAAACCGCGCGGCCGCTTCCTGCCTCGTCGACAACTTCGGCATTCCGCTGCGCCGGGTTTTTGATTTTATCAGCAAGCAGGCCCTCGCCTTTCTTAATAATCATTAATCCGTATGCCCGGCCGCTTGCATTTTCCCCGCGCGGGATTATAATGATCATCGGATGGCAAAATCAATCGATTATTCGATTGATTTTGCTGCCAAACGACAAGTTTGGCAGCGAATGATTCTATGAATCATTCGCCCGATGCTCATTGCAATGAGTATATGGCAAGGCAGCTACGCTGTCTTGCTGCGCCGCAAAGCGGCGCGGCGAAAAGCTTTTTGGCTTTTCGCCATCCTATAATCATTATATTGAGCACGACATCAAACAAACGGAGGATGAAAATGAAAAAAACTGTATTTACCATATTGATCGCCGCGGCGCTTGTGCTGTCGCTGGCCGCCTGCGGCAGCGCCCCGGCCGCTCAGCCCCAGGAAAACGCCGCGGCCGAAGCGCCGCTCGTGACGGACGCGCCGCAGCAGAGCGCTGAAGCGGACGCCGAACAGCCCGCCGCGGAGGCGACCGAGGCTCCCGCTCCGTCTGAAGAGGAAGAATCGACCGTCAACACCGTCACCGCCTACCGTGCGGGCGGTGAGCCCGTGAGCCTGAAAGGCGAGGACGGGATCTTTACGACCGAGGACGGTATCGTCTATTATCTGGGCGACGACGGGATGCTCCGCGCGAGGGGCTATGAAGATCTCTACATCAACGACCTTGCGGCCAAGGCGGCCGCCGAAGGCACAGCCGAACCTGCGGTCGCAAGACAGGACGGCGAGCGCTTTGAAGCGGTCATCGTCATGGAGGGTATGGAGGAGACCGTCAACTACGAGCACATCCGGAATGAGGCGCTCGGCTTTGAGATGGACTACGACTATGAATCCTTCTCCCGCAGCAGCGAAGCGGATCGCGAACGCTTCGTTCTGGTCTGGGACGATCCCGCGAACCCTGAAAACTATCTTGAACTGAGCTACAGCCCGGAGAGCGCCGAATATGCCGCGGGCGCGATCAGCGAAGCGCTTTCTGCGGAGTATGAACTCTACCGGGACGATTCCTACATGCTGGAGCACGCGGGCCGCTGCATCTACATCAACGCCTCCTCGGTTAAGGGCGGCGGCTACTCGCCCGAGCATGTGCAGACCGTGTACGTCATCCCCGCGGGTGACGGCTGCATCGTTGCCACGGAGCACTGCTCTCTCGAGAGCGCCGAAGGCATCGGCAGACGCTTCACCTATATGCTGCACACCCTCTCGCTCATCGAAAAATAACTGACGCACAGGTCAAAACTCCCCGTCCACAGGACGGGGAGTTTTATTATTTGCCCTGGCTTTGCCGCTGCGCCGCAAAGGACGCGCTGACCTGGGCGAGAAAGCGTTCGGCGAGGGGCGTGAAGCTCTGATATTTGTTCCAAATCAGATACAGTCTGACCTCCAACGCGGGCGAGAGCGGCCGGAAAGCCAGCCCGCTCTCCGCCGAGGTGTCCACCAGATGCGCAAAACTCAGCTGATAGCCCAGTCCCTCCCGCACGAACAGGGAGGCGTTGTAGGCCAGCCGCGAGGAGCCCTCCAGATGAAGCTCTCCGAAGCGGTCTCCGGCCCAGGTTTTGATATCCCCCTCCCAGCCCTGCTCCGAGGTATAGAGCGGCAGCCCGACGAGATCGGACGCACGGATGCACGCTTTTTGCGCCAGCGGATCGTTCGCGGGCAGGATCAAGCCCCAGACGTCATTTTCCGGGAAGAGGATCGCATCGTACTTGCGCGCATCGGGCATCTCACACAGCACCGCGAAATCCAGCAGCCCCTTGTCCAGCTTCTCCGTGACCTGCTTGGTGTCGCCGCTGGTGATGTGGCAGCGCAGGCCGGGCACCGCAGCCTTCAGCGTCCGCAGTTCGCGCGCCAGATAGCGGATCTGACAGGATTCGGCCAGCCCGAGATACAGCTCGCCGCCGGTGATGTCGTCCAGGGACAGAAACTCCTTTTCGATCTTGTCCGCCATCGTGATCAGATCCTCCGCCCGGTCGCGCAGCAGCACGCCCTCCTCCGTCAGAGAAATATGAAAGCTGTGGCGGATAAAGAGCTTTTTGCCCAGTTCGTCCTCCAGGGCGCGCATCGCGCGCGAAAGCGTCGGCTGCGTGACGTGCAGCAGCTCAGCCGCACGGGTCATGTTCTCCTCCCGCGCGACGGCGAGAAAATAACGCAGACTGCGGATCTCCATGGCTTTCCCTCCGTAATCGATATACATATAACGTATATCACGATATGCATTATAACTATTTGCGCAGAAAAAAGCAATCTGTTATAATGATTATAGGATGGCGAAAAGCCAAAAAGCTTTTCGCCGCGCCGCTTTGCGGCGCAGCAAGACAGCGTAGCTGCCTTGCCATATACTCATTGCAATGAGCATCGGGCGAATGATTCATAGAATCATTCGCTGCCAAACTTGTCGTTTGGCAGCAAAATCAATCGAATAATCGATTGATTTTGCCATCCGATGATCATTATGATGGGATCACACGAAAAGAAGGGAGGCAGAGCCATGGACGCCTGGACCCAGCTGCGCAGCCGCATGGAAGACGCGGGCTGCGGGGAGAGCAGCATCGCAAAGGCGGAGGCGCTCTACGCCGCCGGCGCGCGGGACGAGCTGATCCGCTGTCTGCGCTATTGCCGCTGCGAACAGCTGGACGCGCTGCATGAAAAGCAGAAGCAGCTGGACCGCCTGGATCTGCTGATCCGCAAAGCAAAGGAACTGTAAAGGAGACGATCCCGATGATGAAACCCGAAACCCTGAATCTGACCCAAGCCTGGGACAAGACCTTCCCGAAAAGCGACAAGGTCGAACACAGCAAAGTGACTTTTGTCAACCGCTACGGCATCACGCTGGCGGCGGATCTGTACCTGCCGAAAGCCGTTGACGGAAAGCTCCCCGCCATCGCGGTCTGCGGCCCCTTCGGCGCGGTCAAGGAGCAGTGCTCCGGCCTGTATGCCCAGACCATGGCCGAGCGCGGCTTTCTGACCCTGGCCTTCGACCCCTCCTTCACCGGCGAGAGCGGCGGCTTCCCCCGCTATATGGCCTCCCCGGACATCAACACCGAGGACTTCATGGCGGCCGTGGACTTTCTGTCCCTGCACGAGCGCGTCGATCCCGCGCGCATCGGCATCATCGGCATCTGCGGCTGGGGCGGCATGGCGCTGAACACCGCCGCGCTGGATACGCGCATCAAGGCCACCGTGGCCTCCACGATGTACGACATGACCCGCGTCAGCGCCAAGGGCTACTTCGATTCCGAGGACAGCGAGGAAGCGCGTTACGCCAAGAAGGCGGCCATGTGCGCCCAGCGCCTGGAGGATCTGAAGGCCGGCGAATACAAGCTCGGCGGCGGTGTGGTCGATCCCCTGCCGGAGGACGCGCCCTTCTTCGTCAAGGACTACTACGACTACTACAAAACGCCGCGCGGCTACCATCCCCGCTCCCTCAACTCCAACGGCGGCTGGAACGTGACCGGCTGCGAGAGCTTCATGAATCAGCCCATCCTGCGCTATTCCAATGAGATCCGCAGCGCGGTGCTTGTCATGCACGGCGACGCCGCCCACTCCTGCTACTTCGGCCGCGACGCCTATGCCGACATGGTGAAGGACAGCAAATACGCCGACAACAAGGAGCTGCTGCTCATCCCCGGCGCTGTTCATACCGATCTTTACGACGGCGGCGGCAAAAATGCCATTCCCTTCGACAAGCTGGAGAGCTTCTTCACGGAGTATCTGAAATAAAAGGAGAACAGACATGAGCAAAAAGGTTTTGATCGTTTCCGCCAGTCCGCGCAAAAACAGCAATTCCGAGGCGCTGGCGCTCGCCTTTGCCGAGGGTGCGAAGGCCGCGGGCCACGAGGTGGATTTCGTTTCCCTGCGGGGAAAGACCGTGAACTTCTGCCGCGGCTGCTTCGTCTGCCAGGAGAAGCAGCGCTGTGTGATCCGCGACGATGCGGACGAGATCTGCCAGAAGGCGCTGACGGCCGACGTGCTGGTTTTTGCCACGCCCATCTATTACTACGAAATGTCCGGCCAGCTCAAGACCCTGCTGGATCGGCTCAACCCGCTCTTCCCCAGCGACTATGCCTTCACCGACGTGTATCTGCTGACTGCCGCGGCGGAGGACGAGGACTACGTCCCGCAGCGCGCCGTCAGCGGCGTGGAGGGCTGGATCGAGTGCTTCGGGCGCGCGAGACTGGCCGGAACGGTGTTCCTGGGCGGCGTGACGGAGGCCGGAGAGGGCAGCCGTCACCCGGAGAAGCTGCAGGCCGCCTATGCGCTCGGCCAGAACCTGGCATGAGCAGCAGAGCCGCCCGTTTCCTGGCAGGGATCTGCCTTGCCCTGATGCTGAGCGCCTGCGGGGCCGAAGCGCCGCAGGAAACGCCCGCCGCCGAAAGCGCGATACCCATGCCGACCGATGCGGCGGAAACGCCGACGCCCGCGCCGACCGATACGCCGGAAACGCCGGTGCCAACGCCTACCGAGACTGAAGAATTGCCTGAGGAGGAAGAAAACGCCATGCTTTCGATGATGATCGGAGAGACCCCGGTCGCCGTGGACTGGGAAGACAATGAATCCGTAGACGCGCTCCGGGAGCTGTGCCGGGCCGAGCCGCTGCAGATCTCGCTGTCGATGTACGGCGGCTTTGAGCAGGTCGGACCGATCGGGACAAGCCTGCCGCGCAGCGACGAGCAGACGACGACCGCCGCCGGGGATATCGTCCTCTACGCGGGCAATCAGATCGTGGTGTTTTACGGCTCCAATGCCTGGGCCTATACGCGCCTCGGACACATCACTGATCAGAGCGCAGCGGACATGGAGGCGCTTTTGGGGCACGGCGACGTGACCCTTAGCCTCCGGCTGGAGGCGGAAGGATGAATATTCTTGTGCTCAACGGCAGTCCCCGTCCGCAGGGCGAGACGGCGAACATGGTCTCCGCTTTCAAGAATGCGGCCGAAAAAGCCGGGCACGAAGTACGCGTGATCGAGGTCTGCCGCCTGAACATCCGCGGCTGTCTCGCCTGTGAATACTGCCACGGGAAAGGACGCGGCGTCTGCGCCCAGAAGGACGACATGCGGCAGATCTACGATGCGCTGCCGGAGACGGACATGCTTGTCCTGGCCTCGCCGATCTATTACCACAACATCAGCGGTCAGCTCAAATGCGTGATCGACCGCTTCTACGCGGCGCTCTATCCCAGCGCGCCGGCGCGGCTGAAAAAGGTCGCCATGTTCCTCGCCTCCGGCGACCCGGAGATGGATACGGGCGCCCGCTTCTCGTATGAGGGCGACTTCCTCGGGTACCTGGGCTTGGAGGACATGGGGCTCTTCACCAATCACGACGCGCAGGTGCTGCAGCGGATCTCCGCCATGGCGGCCGCCCTCTGAAAGGACGCTCCCGCCTTGACAATCCTTCCTGAATCTGTTAGGATACATGGGCCTCGGAGGGCATATCATTCGTGAGAAATGAGAAGCCGGATAAGAGAGCGGGCTGAAACGCCTGCTTCCTTATCCGGCTTTTTTGGAGGAACCATGGAACAAGTCAAAGATTTCACCAAAGGGCCGATCCTGGGTCCGCTGCTGGCCTTTTCCATGCCGATTTTGCTGGCGCTGTTTCTGCAGGCGCTCTACGGTGCGGTGGATCTGCTGGTGGTGGGCAAGTACGCGCTGGCGCAGGACGTGTCCGGCGTGGCGGTCGGCTCGCAGATCATGCAGACGGTCACCGGCCTTGTCAGCTCCTTCGCCATGGGAACGACGGTCCTGCTCGGCCAGAAGATCGGCGCGGGCCACCGTGAGGAGGGCGGCCGGATCATCGGCGCCAGCATCGCGCTCTTTTTCCTGGTGGGCGCGGCGCTGACGGCGCTGCTCCCGCTGCTGTCGCCGGCGCTGGCCGCGGCCATGAACGCGCCGGAAGAAGCCTTCGCCGAGACGCGGCAGTATATCGCGATCTGCGGCCTCGGTTCGGTGATGATCGTGGCCTACAACGTGCTGGGCAGCATCCTGCGCGGTCTGGGCGATTCCCGCACGCCGCTGATGACCGTCGTCATTGCCAGCGCCTGCAATATCGCGGGCGACCTGCTGCTGGTGGCCGGGCTGCACATGGGCGCCGCCGGCGCCGCCATCGCCACCGTCAGCTCCCAGACGATCAGCGTGCTGATCTCCCTGCTGGTCCTGCGCCGCCGGACGCTCCCCTTCTCCTTTACGCGGCAGGATATCCGCCTGGAAGCATCCATTTTGCGCAACATCGTCCGTTTCGGCACGCCGATCGCCCTGCAGGATCTGCTGGTGGGCCTGTCCTTCCTCGTGATCCTTGCCATCGTCAACTCTCTGGGGCTCATTGCCTCGGCGGGCGTGGGCGTAGCGGAGAAGGTCTGCGCCTTCATCATGCTGATCCCCATCGCCTTCATGCAGGCCATGAGCGCCTATGTGGCGCAGAATCACGGCGCGGGGGAAAACGCGCGGGCCGAGCGCGGCCTGCGGATCGCCGTGCTGGTGTCCACGGCCTTCGGCGCGGTAATGTTCTGGGCGGCCTTTTTCCACGGCGACCTGCTCTGCGGCATTTTCGCGCGCGACCGTGAGGTGATCGCGGCGGGCGCCGACTATCTGCGGGCCTACGGCATCGACTGCCTGCTGACCTGTTTCCTGTTCTGCTTCATCGGCTTTTTCAACGGCCTGGGCGAGACGGGCTTTGTCATGGTGCAGGGCGTCGCCTCCGCGTTTCTGATCCGCATCCCCGTAGCCTGGTGGATGTGCCGGACCACCGGACGGCTGTTTTACATCGGTCTGGGCATCCCCTGCGCCACGCTGGCGGAGATCGCCGCCTGCTTCGTTTTCTACGCGCACATCCGCCGAAAGGAGAAGCTGATCGCTCATGTTAAGCAAGACCTTTGAACTCGACGGGCGCCTGGTGCGCCTGTACGCCGACGAGGCGCCGCAGATCCTCTTTCTGCAGCCGGTGGACGCGCACGACGCGCAGCTGCTCGACCGGCAGTATGACGCCATGCGATGCTGCGCGCTGCCCTTTGCGCTGGCGGCCTTCGAGGTGAAGGACTGGAACCGGGAGCTGAGTCCCTGGGAAGCGCCGCCGGTCTTCGGCAAAGTCCCCTTCGGCGGCGGCGCGGCGGAAACGCTCGCCTTCCTCACCGGCCGGCTGCTGCCGGAACTGCGGTCGCTGCTACCGGGGAACGGTATCGCGCTGTGCATCGGCGGCTATTCGCTGGCCGGGCTCTTCGCCCTCTGGGCGGCCACGAAGACTGAGCTTTTTTCCGGCGCGGCGGCGGCTTCGCCCTCGGTCTGGTTTCCCGGCTGGCTCGACTATGTGACGGAGCATCCCATCCATGCCGGAACCGTCTATCTCAGCCTCGGTGACCGGGAAGATCGGGCAAAGAACCCGGTCATGGCCCGGGTCGCCGACTGTATCCGCGCGCAATACGCGCTGCTGCAGGCCGATCACCGCGTCACGCTGGAATGGAATCCCGGCAAGCACTTTCAGGACTCCGAGCTGCGCACCGCCAGAGCCTTCTGCTGGGTCGCCGCCCAGCTGCAGTGACCGGCCGATCCCGCAGCCGATACAAGCTCTTTCGCCATCGCGGCGAAAGAGCTTTCTTTATTGCCTGCGCAGGTCGATTATGCTATAATCGGTTTATCAATCTGCACTGCCGGAAGGCGCTTTGGGGGAATCGCACGATGAGCTACCGGGTGATCGATAAAAACAGCTATTACCGCAAGGGCGTGTTCCGCCACTTTACGGAAGACTGCAAATGCTCGACCTCCATGACGGCGCGCATCGACGTCACGGATCTTGTCGCCTTTTCCAAACAAACGAACACGAAATTCTATCTCAATTTCCTGTACATCCTCTCCAAAGTTCTCAACTCCCGGGAGGACTACCGGATGGGCTGGCTCTGGCAGACGGAGGAGCTGATCTGCTACGATGTGATCCATCCCACGCAGTATGTCTTCCACGAGGATACGGAGACCTGCACGCCCGTCTATACGGAATACTGCGAGGATTATGAGGCTTTTTACGCCCGCGCGCTGGAGGATCTGGAGCGGGCCAAGCAGACGCGGGACTACGGCCTGGACATGGCCTCTCACCCGAACTGGTTCGACGCCTCCTGCATCCCCTGGCTGTCCTACGATTCGCTGCACGTCGAGCTGCCGGACGGCTATCTGTACTTCATGCCGATCGTCAACTGGGGCCGCTACCGCGAAGAAAACGGCCGGCTCCTGATGCCGGTCAGCGTCCGGCTGAACCACGCGATCGCCGACGGGTATCTGGTGGCGAAGGTGTTTCTCCTGCTGCAGCAGGAGATCGCGCGTTTTGTGAAACGATAAAACTGCCTGAAAAAGAAACAGAAAAGGAGAAGTAAACATGGCTTACAAAGTCCTGCTGCTCAACGGCAGCCCGCACGCGAAGGGCTGCACCGCGCGTGCATTGGAGGAAATGATCCGCACGCTGAACGAGGAAGGGATCGAGACGACGCTGCTGCAGATCGGAAATTCCGACGTGCGCGGCTGCATCTCCTGCGGTTTTTGTCATAAAAACGGGCGCTGCGTCTTTGACGACAAGGTCAACGAGGCGGCCCGGCTCCTGGAGGAGGCGGACGGCCTCGTCATCGGCAGCCCCGTCTATTACGGCTCGCCCAACGGCACAGCCCTGGCCTTCATGGACCGTCTGTTTTACAGCGCCCCGTTTTCCATGCACATGAAAGTCGGCGCCGCCGTCGTCAGCTGCCGCCGCGGCGGGAACACGGCCTCCTTCGACGCGCTCAACAAGTATTTCACCATCTCCGGCATGCCCGTGGCCTCCAGCAGCTACTGGAACCAGGTGCACGGCTTTTTGGCCGAGGACGTGGAAAAGGATCTGGAAGGTCTGCAGACCATGCGCAATCTCGCCCGCAACATGGCCTTCCTGATCAAGGCGATCGCCGCCGCGAAGGACGCACAGGGCCTGCCCGCCCAGGAGCACGACTGCTTCACCAGCTTCCCCGACGGCAAGTGAGGCCTGTCCGGGCTCTTGAATTTCCCAGGATCTTATAGTAAAATTTGATTATTCACCGAATGATTGAGAAGCGAGGATTCTGCCGTGAAACATCCGAAGAACAGCGCTCTTGTCTCCGTGATCAAGTTTATTCCGCTGATCGTTTTCGCCATCCTGGTCATTGCCTTCAAGCTTGACCTGCTGATCGCGGCGCCGATCGCCACCTTTACGGCCGTCGCCGTCTATATGATCCTCTACGGCACGAACTTCGAGCACGCCTTCGAGCATGGCGTCGCCGCGACGCGAAAGATCGTGCTGATCTTCTTCATCCTGATGTTCGCCTACGGCGTGGCCGAGTGCTTCATGGCCACCGGCGTCGGCGCCGCGGTGATCCTGATCGCCCTCAAGCTCGGCGTGACGGCCCGCACGGTCGCTCCGATCGCGATCCTCGTGACCTGCGTGCTGTCGATCGGCACCGGCTCGAGTTGGGGCACCTTCGCCGCCTGCGCGCCGATCTTCCTGTGGCTCAACCACCTGGTCGGCGGCGACGCGATCCTGACGATCTGCGCCATCGCCGGCGGCTCCTGCTTTGGCGACAACATCGGCATGATCTCCGATGTGACCGTGCTCAGCTGCGGATTGCAGGAGGTCAAGATCATCGACCGCATCAAGCACCAGCTCGTCTGGTCGATCGGCTGCCTGGTGATCGCGCTGGTGATCTTCTTCCTGGCGGGCCAGCACCTGCCGAACGAGCAGGGCAACTTCCAGGAGGCCATCAACCAGATCCCGCCCGAGGCGATCACCGCGCTCGAGCAGGAGCGTGCCTCCGCCGTGGAGCTGCTGGAGCAGGTCAATCACGGCGTACCCTATTACATGGTCGTCCCGATGCTGGTCGTCATCGTGCTGAGCTTCTTCGGCCTGCACACGATGATCTGCCTCGGCGCGGGCATGGTCTCCTCCCTGATCCTCGGCCTTTTTGCCGGCACGATCACCCTGCACAAATGGCTGACCGTCCTGCTGCTGCCGAGCTTCCAGAGCGCCGGCGAGTCGGTCATCGTCATGATGATCTGGGTCGCGGCCTTCGGCGGCGTGATGAACGCGATGAACGCCTTCGACCCGCTCTCCCGCGGCGTCGTCCGCATGTCAAAAACGCCTCACGGGCTGCTGGGCTGGTGCGGCGTGATCTGCCTGGTCGGCAACGCCGCGCTTGCGGACGAGGCCGCGCAGGTGGCGACGATCAGCCCGATCGTCCGGGAGCTCGTGGAAAAGAACATTGAGACCGACAGCGAGGCCGACGCCTACAAGCTCCGCCTGCGGCTTGCGACCTTCACTTCCTCCATGGGCATTTACGGCTCGCAGCTGATCCCCTGGCACTGCTTCCCCGTGTTCTTTGCCACCGTGGTCAACGCGGTCTACCCGATGTTTGATTCGCCCATCACGCCCATGCAGATCATCAGCCGGAACTATCTCGGCTTCCTCTTTGTCGGCACGCTCCTGCTGCTGACCTTCACCGGCTGGGACCGCTTCGTCCCGGGCCTTGCGCTGCCGAAGAACATGCGCCTGAAAAAGAAAGCCGCCGAACCGGCTTCCGAAACCTGAACAAATACCATTAAACCGCCGCAGACCCGGTCTGCGGCGGTTTTTCTTGCATTCATTTCCCCATTAAAGTATAATAGTACTGTTTATTCGGGAAAAGGACGGTTGCTTCCATGGTTTTCAACAGCGCCTCATTTCTTTTCATGTTTCTCCCCGCCGCGCTGATCCTGTACCGGATCGTCCCGGGCCGGGAGGCTAAAAATATCCTGCTGTGCCTGTTGAGTCTGCTGTTTTACGCCTTCGGCGGGCTGGCGCAGCTGCCGGTGCTGCTGGCGGCGGCGGTGTGGAGCTGGTGCTTCGGCCTGCTGCTGGTCCGTCCGGGCAAAGGGCACAGGCTCTGGCTCGCGCTGGGCGTCGCAGGCGATCTGGCGCTGCTGTGCGCCTTCAAATATCTCGCCTTTTTCCTGGACATCCTTCACCTGCCGGCGCTCTCCTCCGCGCTGCCGCTGCCGCTGGGCATCTCCTTTTTCACCTTCCACGCCATCTCCTACCTGGTCGACAGCTACCGCGACGCATCCCTCGCCGAAAAGCGCCCCGACCGGCTGCTGCTGTATCTCGCCTTCTTCCCCCGGCTGATCGCCGGGCCGATCGTCAAATGGAAGGACGGCTGCGATCAGCTGACGCAGCGACAGGAATCGCTGACCGACACGACGGCCGGCCTGCGCCGCTTCGTGCGCGGTCTGCTGAAAAAGCTGCTGCTCGCCGAGAGCGCTGCCGCCGTCGCCAACGCGGTCTACGCGCTGGAGCCCGGCGCCGTCGGTACGGGTCTCGCCTGGCTGGGCGGGCTGAGTTACTGCCTGCAAATCTATTACGACTTTTCCGGCTACAGCGACATGGCCATCGGCCTCGGTCTGCTCTTCGGCTTCCGCTTCCCGGAAAACTTTGACCATCCCTATGTGTCCGGCAGCGTCAGCGAATTCTGGCGGCGCTGGCACATCTCCCTCAACCGCTGGTTCGTCGATTACATGTACATCCCGCTCGGCGGCAGCCGCCGCGGCAAATGGCTCACGCTTCGAAACCGCCTCATCGTCTTTCTCGCCACCGGCATCTGGCACGGCGCCGGCTGGACCTTTATCCTCTGGGGCCTGTGGAACGGCCTGTTCGTGGTGCTGGAGGGGCTTTTCCCCGCTGTTTTCAAGGCCGAGGGCACGTCCCCCGTCCGGAAGATCCTGCTGCACGTCTACGCGCTGCTCATCTTCCTCACCGGCTTTATGATGTTCCGCGCGGGCTCCGTTTCGCAGGGCCTGCTGCTGATCGGGCAGCTGTTTCGCTTCACCGCCGCGCCAGTGGCAGGGCTTGCCTCCGTCATGACGCTGCTCACGCCCGCCCGCTGCTTCTTCCTGCTGCTGGGCGTCCTCTTTGCCATGCCCGTCGCTCCCCGGCTTCGCCGGGCGGCCGCTGCGCGCCTGGGCGAAGATTCCCCGGCACTGGAGGGCCTCGCCGACGCCCTCGCGCTGCTCGGCCTTGTCGTCTGCGTGTTGGCGATGGCCGGCGGGGCCTATTCGCCCTTCATCTACCAGCAGTTTTAAGGCGGTGAAGATATGAAAAAAACACTTTCCCTCCTCTTTGCCGCGCTCTTCCTTGCGCTGTGCCTGATCCCTTCGCTGGGGCTGCTGATCACGGGTGGCTCGGGCGCGGCGGCCAACCAGGTGCTCGCGCCGAAGCCCGTGCTGCTCAAAAGCTACGGCAAGATCAATACCGCCTGGCTCGAAGATCTCTCCCGCTATGTCAACGACCGCTTTTCCCTGCGGCAGGAGGCCGTCACGCTCTGGGCGCGCTTGAATGCGGGGCTTCTTCACTCCTCCGTGACTGATCAGGTGATCCTCGGGCGCTTCGACCTCCTCTATTACGCGCCGACGGTCCCCGATTACACCCGCTCCAACCCGATGAGCGAGCGCGAGCTCTGGTGTGCCGCACGCAGGCTGTGGCTGCTGCAGGAATACGCCGAGGCGCAGGGCGGACAATTTCTCTTTACGGTCGCGCCGAACAAAAACCAGCTTTACCCGGAAGGCATGCCCACGCTGGCGGTCGCGGACGGCCCGACGAACACCGAAGCCCTGTACCGGAAGCTGGACGAGATGGGTATTGCCCATCTTGACCTGCACGCGATCTTTCGCGCCGCCGATCCGGAGCGTCTCTATTTCAACACCGACAGCCATTGGACCTCGCGCGGCGCGGCGCTCGCCGCCGACGCGATCCTGCACGCCCTCGGGCGCGAGAGCGCATATTTCAGCGGGCCCTTTACCTCCGGCACGCATAAGGGCGACCTCTATGAAATGCTCTATCCCACCGGCACGGAGACGGAGCCCGATCCGGTCTATGCGCCCGGCTTTGGCTTCGAGACCAGCAGCACAAACCCGGACAGCATCAGCATCAGCACGAAGTCTGCCGCGGGCGAGGGCACGCTGCTGATGTACCGCGACTCCTTTGGCCGCTCCCTTTATCCCTATCTGGCCGAGGCCTACGGCGAGGCCTTCTTCTCCCGGAAAAACGACTATGACCCGAGCGCCCTCCAGCCGGGCGGCGCGCTGGTGATCGAGCTGGTCGAGCGAAACCTCCGCTATCTGCTCGACTACACGCCGACGATGCCCGCGCCCAGGCGGGACGCAGCGCTTGCCCAGGACGCGCAGCCGCAGGACGGACAGATGCATTTTGTTCTTGCCAAAGGCGGCCCGGAGGGGTATACTGTTCTGCACGGAGATCTTGGCGGTTATGCGCCGGACAAGGATTCTCCGATCTATCTTGACACCGTGCTGGGTCTTTATGAGGCGCTGCCCGGGGCGGAGGGCTTCTCCCTCTGTCTGCCGGAGGATGCGGCTGCGGGGCCGGTCCGGGTGCTTTTCCGTCACGACGGCGCGCTGCTGTCCCTGGCGGGCAGTCCGGAAGCCTGAGGGATCGCGGCATACAGGAGGTTATATTGTCATGAAAAAAGTATCTGCCCTGCTTTTGATCCTTGCGATGCTGCTGTCGCTGGCCGCCTGCGGCTCGAACGCTGCGAACAGCGTGGATGAAGATGCGCCCGTTCTCACGGCCGAGCTGCCCGGCGCTTCGCAGAAAGCGCCGGCTGCGGAGCCCACGGAGGCGCCTCAGGCGACCGCCGCTCCCGCGAAGGAGGAAAAGTCCGAAAAAGACGAGACCATTGAGCGCGTACTGAAAATGAAGGGCCAGCCCGTGGCTGATCTGATCGAGCTGCTGGGCGAGCCGCTCAGCCGCGAGTACTCCTCCAGCTGCCTGATCGACGGCGGCCAGGACGGTCAGCTGATCTACGATGGCTTCATCGTCTACACGCTCGTGCAGAAGGACGGCACCGAAACCATCTACGACTGCGAATAAACAAAACCGCAAAAAGCCTTCGGATCCATGGATCCGAAGGCTTTTTTGTTTGGTATCCGCTGCTTTTACAGGTTATAGTACTTCTCGAACTCCGCCGGATGCGGGATCTGGGACAGTTCGAGGCACTCGGCGCGTTTGCGCTTGAGGAAGCTGCGCAGCAGCTCCTCGGGGAAGACGCCGCCGGCGGTGAGGTAATCGTGATCCTGCTCCAGCGCGTCCAGCGCCTGCTCCAGGGAGGTGGGCAGCTGGTGCAGCTTGGCCTTTTCCTCTGCGGACAGCTCGAAGAGGTTCATATCGTAGGGGCCCCAGCCGTTTTCATGCGGGTCGATCTGATTCTTGATGCCGTCGATGCCGGCCATCAGGATGGCGGCGTAGCAGAAGTAGGGGTTGCAGGTGGCGTCGGGATTGCGCAGCTCGAAGCGGCGCATCTTCGGGCTCTTGGCATAGGCCGGGATGCGGATGACGGCGCTGCGGTTGGAAGTGGCGTAGCCGACGGTCACGGGCGCCTCGAAGCCGGGCACCAGGCGCTTGAAGGAGTTGGTGGAGGGATTGGTGAGCGCGCAGAGGGAGGAGATGTGCTTGAGGAGGCCGCCCATGAACCAGTGGGCTTCCTTGCTCAGGTGGGAATAGCCGTTGTCGTCGGAAAAGACCGGCTCGCCGTCCTTCAAAAGTAGCATATGCACGTGCATGCCGCTGCCCGCCTCGCCGTAAACCGGCTTCGGCATCAGCGTGGCGCTCAGGCCGTATTTGCGGGCCACGTTGTGGATGATGTATTTGATGTTCATGGTGCCGTCGGCCATTTTGGACATCTGGCCCAGCAGCGGCTCGATCTCGAACTGGCCGGCGCCGCCCACCTCGGGGTGGTGGTACTTGACGGGGACGCCCGCCTTCTCGATCTCCATGCACATCTCGCTGCGGCATTCGTAGGTGCGGTCGAGCGGCTTGGCCACATGATAGTGCTTCTGGAAGGGAACGACGCAGCCGGTCCCCTCGGAATCGCTGTTCCAGTGGGCCTGCTCGGCGTCGATCGTCACGCCGATGGCGTTGTGATCCACCTTCCAGCCGACCTCATTGAAGAGGTAGAACTCAAATTCGGGCAGGATCAGCATCGTATCGGCGATGCCGCTGTCCTTCAGATACTGCTCGGCAGCCTGGACGATGTTGCGGGGATACTGTTTGAGCGGCCGGTTCTGCGGATAGTCGATGATCATGGCGTTGCCGATCATGGACAGGGTCTTGATGCCGCAGAAAGGATCGATGCTCGCGGTATCCAGGTCGGGGATATAGACCATATCGCTCTTCTCCACCACGGCGTAACCGTAGTTGGAGGCGTCAAAGCCGATCCCGTTGACCATGGTATCCTCGTTAAAGTTCTTCGCGGGGATCGTCACGTGCCGGAACTGGCCGTCAATGTCGACGATTTTGAAGTCGACCATCTGAACGTCCTGCTCCTCGATCAGTTTCATGATGTCTTTCGCCGTTTTAGCCATAGTTCCCTCACTTCTCTGCGCGCAGCAGATATTTTCGTTCTTTGCGGGACTTCTCCCGTCCGGAGGTATTATATCAAGTCCGTTTCCTTTTGTATAGAGCAAAAAACGGGGAATCCGGCATTCGCGCAAAAAAACCTGCTTCCCGTTTGTCATCACGGGAAGCAGGTTTCAGGGGGGAGAGAATAATTGTGAGAGTGAGAAGTGTAAGAGAGGGTTTTGTTTGGGGTTTACATCTGATCAGTTAGTTATCTCTAACTGTCTGCAGTATAACAGATGCCATTTCTTTTGTCAAGACTTTTTTCATAATGATTATATGATGGCGAAAAGCTCAAAAGCTTTTCGCCGCGCCGATTTGCGGCGCAGCAAAACAGCATGGCTGTTTTGCCATATACTCATTGCAATGAGCATCGGGCGAATGATTCTTCAAAATCATTCGCTTCCAAACTTGTCGTTTGGCAGCGAAATCAATCGAATCCTCGATTGATTTCGCCTTCCGATGATCATTATAGTTTTTTACTGGGATTTTTCCCCTGCGCGGGCAACCTTCTTCCCGCTCTGATCGAATTAAGAAAGAAAAAGGCGCTTCGCTCTTGCGCAAAAGCGCGCTTTCTGTTATTCTTCATCTGTTACAGACGAAAAGGCAGGTAATCATAACAGATGAAACTGGTAAAGACCCTGATCATGATCCTATTGGTTTTCGCGCTCGGACTTGTGCTCTGGGTGCGTCTCGGCGCCGCGCCGAAACCCGCGGAGGCGGATCTGCGCCCCACGCAGTCTCCCGCCGCTTCGGCAGAAGCGACGGAGGCGCCCGGATCGGAGACGCCGACGGGGACGGAGCCTGCGGCGAGCGAAGCCCCGGTCGACATCGACGCCGAGCCGGAGTACTTCACCGTCTCCATGGTCGGCGACTGCACCCTCTCCGCCTCCCCGGACAAGCGGGACTGGGGCATCGGCTTCCAGCGCACTGTGGGCGACGATACCGACTATCCCTTTGCCAACACGGTGCAGTTTTTAAACGACGACTATCTGACGATCGCCAACCTGGAATGCTCCCTTTCCGACAAGAAATACAGCTCGATCGAGCAGTTTTCCTTCCTGGGCAAGGCGGACTACGCCAAGATCCTCAGCTCCGGCAGCGTGGAATTCGTCACGCTGGCCAATAACCACACCATGGACTTCGGCCAGGGCGCCTATAACGACACGACCGCCGCACTGGACGCCGTGGGCGTCAGCTACGCCGGGGAAAACGAGTGCTATCTCTATCAGAGCGAGGGCGGACTGAAGATCGGCCTGTTCTGCATGTATAACGGCCTGACCGGCAACGCCTTCTCGCTGCTGTCCGCCTCCGCGCAGGAAAAGCTCGTGGCCGAGAGCAAGGACTGGATCGACCGGGCCGTGCCGAAGCTGGAGGAGATGGGCGCGGAATACACCATCGCCTGCCTGCACATGGGCACCGAGGGCAACTATGAGACCACCGACGTGCAGGTCGAGCTCTGCCGCTATGCCATCGACGCGGGCTTCGGCAGTGTCTACTGCACCCACGCGCACCGCCTGCAGCCTGCCGAGCTCTACGGCGAGGGCATCATCTTCTACGGCCTCGGCAACTGGATCTTCGGCGGCCACACCAACCCCGGCAACGGCAAGGATCCCGCCTCCTACGACACCGGCATCGGCAAGATCACGCTCTGCCGCCGCGGAAGCAAGGTGACGCTGGACAGCTACAGCTTCATCCCCTGCTGCATCAGCAGCGCCCTGGATCCGGAAAACGGCGTGCCCGGCGTCAACTCCCAGAACAACTACCAGCCCACGCCCTATGTGGAGGGCGGCAAGGCCTGGCAGCGGGCCATGTCCATCATCAGCGGCACCTATGAGGGCGCCAACTATACCGTTGGCAACTACTGGGACATCCTCCGCGACATGGGCGGCTGAGTTTTCGTGATAAGAAAAAACGGTCAGGATCAAAGATCCTGACCGTTTTTCTTATGTGCAGTTTATTCCGCGGTCTCGGTCTCCTCACGCTCGGCCTTGGCCTCCGGCGCGTTCGCCTTGACGGATTCGATGCCGTTCATGCAGCTGTCCCAGGACTTATAGCCCTCGCTGACGCCGACGATCTGGCCGTTTTTGGCCTTCAGGCGGAAGCGGTACTCCCCGGCCTTGTCCAGATAGACCTCAAATTTGGGATGGGTCAGGACCTCGAAGTTCTCCTGCGTCTGGTCCTCGACCGGGCCGAGGCAGCTGCGCTTGACGCTGTCGATGCCCTTCAGGCAGGCGCCCTCGGTGGTATAGACCTCGCTGTCCAGGATGACCTGGCCGTTGGTGGCCTTGAGGACGAATTTCACGCCGGTCTTGACGGTTTTAGTAACAAATTTACCCATTTTATTGCCTCCTCATCGGATGATTTGCAAAAACAGCCCACAAAATGTGGGCTGTTTTGACTTAGGATTTATTTCTTGGCGAGGCCCTTCTGGCGGGCATACTCGGCAGCGCCCAGAGCGCCCATCAGCTGCGGGTCGGTCTTCAGGTTGATGACCTTCAGCTTCAGCACATGCTCGATCGCTTCCTTCAGGCCGTCGTTCTTCGCGCAGCCGCCCGTCAGCGTGATGCTGTCGGTCGCACCGGCCTTCTTCGCCATGACAAAGCAGCGCTTCGCTA
>Ga0247608_10000564_pt1 | contig 58456 bp, 43 predicted proteins | sample 176DNAGHGlowgp2_FD_193490 | JGI IMG/M metagenome (GOLD analysis project Ga0247608, IMG submission 193490) | Sheep rumen microbial communities from Palmerston North, Manawatu-Wanganui, New Zealand - 1766 DNA GHGlow gp2 | ecosystem: Host-associated > Mammals > Digestive system > Stomach > Rumen ... | reverse complement strand
CAATCTCTTCCGGTTCAGGTTCCGGCTCCGGCTGTGCATACATCGCTTGTTTCATCAAGGCATCATAGCCCATCGTGGCCATTGCGGCATCAGTCAATGCATTGGCCGGCTGCTGTACTGGCTGCGGAACCGCCGGAGGTACTGGCTGTTGAACCAATGGCTGAACGGCCGGCATTTCTTGCGCAGGCTTCTTCACTGCACCGGGAAGAGTCTGCTTCACCATTCCACGTTTCTTGGTAATAGCCCTAGCAGCATCATGTATTGCCGAATTGTTTTCCCTCATAACCTCGGCTGGGTCGCGATCAAGCGCGAGACCGTGGTTTACTGCCATCTGTTTTTTAGCGCCCTCGATAAACGCCATTGTCTGAGCATCGTATACCGGCGCCTCACTGGGCTGCTGGGGTTTCTGGACAAACTGCTTCTTCGCCATCAGGTACCTCTACTTGTTCTGGGGGAAGATTGTCCTCGGCAATACGATAGACATATCTCGGCCCCTTATAGTTCTTTTCGTTAGCCAGTACGATTTCTACTTCCTCGCCACCGGCAGTTTTTGATAGTTCCTCGGCCTTCTTCTCGGCCACTTCACGGTCGCCGTAACTGGGACGCATAAAAAAGGGGCTAGCCACCTCCAAATTGTGGTAGTTAGCACCCTTCTGCAAGCTCATTACGTCGTACTTTACGACCCAGAAGCTCATTTTCCGGTTTCCTTCTTGACAGATTCCTTCAAACGAGCCGCATAGGCGTCAGACAAACTACGACCAAGCATCGCATGGAAGAAACCGCCGATAATACGTTCAGACGAGATAGTCTTCTCCGTCAACAGCTTACGCTGTTTCTTGTAAGCCTCGTCCCAGTTGACACAGATGCGCCATTTCTCAATCAGAGCCTTAATTTCTTCCGGTGTAGACTTTGAACCGAATACCAGTCCAGACGCCACACAGATATGGTCGTTGGCGGTAAACCCGGCGTCCTTCACGCCGGCAATCGTAACAGCACCTTCGGCAACCGCGAGAATGTTGTCCGTGTCAGCATTGGACAGTTCGTACGGGTCGTTCTCGATATCGTCCGGAACGCATGTGATGACAAAGTCAAATCCCACGTCACGTTCAATGGCCATCGTCTGGGCAAAGTTGTTGTAGTCCACAACCGGGCTAGCCCAGTGCTGGATAGTAGTGATTTCCGGTTCGGAACCGTCCGGAGTCTGTCGCATCTTTGCATACAGCGTCTTGCTGAGTTCGCCAACGGAGCACACAGTAATCTTGTAGTCCGTAGTCACCTTATCCAGCAACATGAACTTCTGCACATTGGACGGAATGGTAGTTCCCTTGATGAGGATCTTCGGACGACGGATAGACGTAGCGTAGTGAGATGCACGGTCATTGATACGGTGAATCGGGTACATGAGATCGTTCACGAACGTATTGATTACAACCACGTCCTTATCAGGCGGAACCAGTCCGACAGACTTCATAGTCGCCATCATGTCGGCAGTAGGTACCACTACCTCGTCGGCGATAATCATCGCATCTTCCACCATACGGGCGGTAAACATATTCACTTGGCGACCCGCCGGTGCGTGCCACACGAACTCGTCCAGAGCATAGATGACACGAAGGCTCAAGTTACGCAGAGTACGGCGCTGATTGAACAGCTTCTCAGCGTCCTCGTCGGAGATACCTTCAGGCATCGCCAGCTTACCGCAGATGACGTCCTCATAATCAGCGATACGGTCGCTGACTACATGAAGGAACTTCGGGTTGGTCACGTTGTCGATCCACAGTACGTTGTACTTCGACAAATCCGGTTCCTCGCGGAGGAAGCCTGCGCTAGTCATGGTGGTCAGCGTAACCTCGGCCATCGTGCGGTACACGTTCTTGAAATACTCCAGCGCAGTGTGCCCACGAAGTGGCGACAGCCTGGACGTACCGTCCGAAACGAGCAAGATATGGAATTCGAGCTTCTTGCTTAGAATGTCCTTGATACGTTCGTCAATCTGTTTCTGGAAATCCATGTGAAATCCCTTAGTAAAGTTCACTTTTACTTTAAATTAGTTCTTTATTTGATTTTGGAGTCATACTCCTTGATATACTCAATGGCGACATCCTTAGCATCCTCACCGGACGACAGTTCCGGCAGTATCTCCGGATGGCGTTCGAGATACATACGAGCCATGCCGATAGAGTCCGTAGTCATTATCTGACGCGCCTCCTCCTCGGTCTTCGGGGCGTCTACGTCATCCTCGTCTACCGGGTCTTCGCCACAAGGAACCGTATCTATGTATATCGGATGCTTATCAACCACGCGACCCTTGAGTTCAGCCGCCTCGTCATAAGTACGGTTCTTGTCCGCATAGTACCGTACTATACAGTTATCAAGCATCTCAACCTCATCAATAGCGTCGTCACGAACGTCAACGAACCGGGGAGATACCATATTCTCAATGAACTCCAATTCACCGGTATCGTCATCATATACGTGGTAACCAGCCGGTACGCCCACGTGACCGAACGACATCTGGTACGGGGTGCCAACATAGCACACTAGGCTGTTGCCGTCGGAGTATTCGGAACGGCAATGGTAATGTCCGCTGATAGTCAACTTAGCGGCGTTGAGGAAACGCTTAGGATCAAAACCGGCGGTAGATACCGTCTTGGCCTCCATCTGGACGCCAATCATGTCAAAATGGCCAACGATGACGGTATCGTCAATATTTCCACGAGACGCCTTCACGAGCCACTTGTTTACTTTGTCAACCTTATCCGCCGGAACCCACGGCACGAAAAACCACTTCTTGGAACCTATATGCTCCATAACCACCGTGTCAATATACAGATGAACGTTGGGCAACTTATCCAACACACGAATCTGACAGACGTCCGAACTGTTGTCGTACAGCAAGTCATGGTTACCGGCAATCACGTAGCAGTTGAACGATGCCATCCGCTCGGAAAACAGACGGTATGCATAATCCAGCACCTCACTGGCAACAAACCGGCGGTTATCAAACACATCACCGACGAATACCACGTCCGTTATTCCGCGTTCCTCAAAATCGGCCAGCATTGCATCTATCAAGGCATGCTGTCCCTTCACAATAGCGTTCGTTATCGGCGCCTTCGTGGTAGTCATACCCAAGTGAAGGTCACCTACAATACCAATCTTCATTATGACTCCGCCTTGTTTTCTATCTGCTTCGTCTCTACGCCGATACGGGCCTTCTCGCGGTCTTCCACCTCTTGCTTGACCTGGTCGAGAATATTGGACTCGTTCTGCTTCGTCCACGACGCGATAATACGGTTGGCCTGCTCCGGACTGAAGTCAAACTCCTGCTCGGCGGCATCAATCTCTCCAGACTGAACCTTCTTCTCGATGTACTTGTCATTCTCCTCTCGGAACTCCTTCGTCATCTTGTTGAGGTCATTCAGCGACTTAGTGACGGACGAGATCATATTGGCCATAGAAGCCCACATCTTGTCGTCCGGGTCAATCTGGGACTTGACCTGGTCATACATGTACGTGAGCATATTCTTGCCCATGTCGTACAGCTCGTGCGCCTCCTTGCGAATACGTGCGCGGTCCTTCTTCAGAACCTCGTCGTCGATTTCCTCGGCGTCGATATTGTCAATGCTGTTTTCCTTGAACTCCAGCATGCTCGCCTGCACCGACAAAGCCTTGGTCTTGGAAATCAAGTCCTTGGACGCCGCAATGGCCTCCTTCGTGGAACCCACAGGAAGATTGAGCGTCTGCTCAAACTCGGCATACACGTTATCCTCGGCCTCCTTGCTGGCCTCGTCCAAATTGAAAAACTGATCCGGATTAACTTCACTCATAGCAACTGACCTATTTCCTTACCGTAGGACGCCACGTCCACCAAAGCCTTCGCATTCCTCGGATAATACCGGATGGCTTCCTGGCACTGCGTGAGAAACTCGATATAGAGCCTCTGCTTCTCCATGTTGTGCTTGATTTTAGACAGTTCCTCGTCGCCCTCCACCATAATCTTGACGCCTTCCGAAGTAGGAGACCATGCATATCTGGTATTCATAGTGGCCTCGTATACCTCACGCTTCTTGCGACGGTACTCGTCCTCGTACTTCTCCATCTTGAGCTTTTCCTGGAAAATCAGCCCACAAATCTCGGCAGCGGCCTCGCCCATGTTATAGGTGGCATTGTTCAAAATCTTGTCAAGACTAATTTTTCCCTCGTCGTCAGTACTGTCCAGATAAAACATCATGAAGTCACGGAGCTTCTTGATCTGCTCGTTAGTGACATTCGCACGTAATTCGCTAGTTTTGAGCATAATACTCCATTTTATTCCATCGGGAAAAAATAGTTTAGAACAATTTGAATTGCAAATCACAAAAAAACGGCCCCTTTCGGAGCCGTTTTTCACATTTTTTCCAGTCCAAGACTAGATGACCTTGTAGGTCGGCGGGATGTACAAGTTGAACCTGTCGTAACGGAAAGTCACGTCGAACGTGCCGAGCTTGGCATCCGTATAGTCGAGGCTGAACGTGGAGGCATCCACCTTCTTCGGCCATGCGTTGACAAGCAACACGGAAAGCGTAACGTTACCGTACATCCAGTCGTACAGTTCCAGACGGATGGACGCGTTCCTCAACAAACCGGCATACGGGTTGTTGTGGTTCTCTTGCTGGCCGAGGCCGAGGTAGATCTTGTTGTTACCTTCCTGGGCAATACGGTCAGATTCGTGGATAGCGTCGTTGGTACCGGTATTGGAGAGAATACCCTGGTTGAAGCAAGTCTGGTTCCAGGCGGCCATCATCTCGAGGGCACGCATGTCTTCCAAGAGCAAGCACTTGACGGTAATCGTGCCGGCCAGGCCTTCTTGCTGAACGGGGAAATACTTATCGAATCCCATGTACTTGACGGAAGCGTCCTTAGTACTGATGGCCGGAACCTTAGCGCCACTCTGGACATGAAGGGCGAACTCGTCGTCACCGCCTTCCTTTCCAAAATGAACACCGTTAGTGCAGTTCACACCGACCAGCCGGAAGATATCCGACGGGACGATTAGACGCCAACGAGTACTACGTTGAGGGTCAACGAGGTGGTCAATCGCACTGGCGTAGAACACCTTCTTCTTCTGTTCTTCACTGAGAGCCATAATTACACACCTCCTTTATTACTCCGACACGATGGTCGTGGTGATGTTCTTACCGTTCTTCGTAGACTCAACGGAGGTACGGAGGATAATCCAACGAGTGGACTTCGGCGGCAGAAGCTTCAAGTCTACAATCAAGAAGTTCTGGTCGATGAGTTCTTGCGTATTGTTGGTATCGTCACAGATGACCTTACCGTTGATAAGTCCAGGAGGATTCTGACGGATGATAAGGTTCAGCTTATCCTGGAGGTCAGAAGTAATCTGGGCACGGAGAATAGTCGTGTTGAGCTTGAATACCTTGTGGTCAAGGTACTTGTAGAACATCTTGTGAATGCCGGCCACAAGCATGGTGACGTGCATCTGGTTGAACGCTGTATCTTCCATCTGGAGAGTCCAGTCGCCCCAAATACGGATGCCATCCTTGTTGACGCGGGTCGCATTGACATGGATGTCGCTGAGCTTGGCGTGGTCACAGTTCTTGTCCTCGGAGCTGTAGGTACGCGTGAAGCGTTCCTTTGTACCCCAAGCAGCCGGAACGTAAGCCTCGTCGCCAGCAGCCGGAATCCAGAAGATACCGGACTGGCGGTTAGCCGTAATAATAGCGGCAAGCTGGACAGACTTCATAACGTCAGCCTGACTCTGCGTGTAGAGTGAATCCTGGAACACGCCACGACCGTCATAGAGGAAGCCCCAGCGACCGAGCGACAGATGGCCGGCGCTAATCATCTTCTTGACAGCCTTATCAATTTCAGGTTCATACACACCGTCAAAGAGACAGAAGCAATCCTTGCGGTTTTCGCACACGTTAATCATCGCCTGCATGACCTGGGTATTCAGCGTCTCGTTCTTCTTGGTGAACGGAGAGTTGATGGCCATACCGGCAGCGACGAGCATGTCGACATCGGAACCGTCCTTGTTCACGAACAGGCTCCAGACCGTAGAAAGCGTACTACCGCTATTGTTGTTCTGCGGGTCATAAGTCCACACAGCGTCATTGACGATAGCCGGGTCGCTCTCGTTGTAGGCAATCGCAGTATAACTGCCGTTGAGCATGCCGTTCTGGATAGTCTGCGAGAGGTCATAAGAGTTGTTCTCAAGGAAGTAGTCAAGCACGCCGGAGTCGTTCAGTACGAATTCCAGGCCGCTATTGTCGAGCTCATACTCGGCGGCTTCCTTGATGCCAAGCTGTCGACCGTTAAGGTTGTAGTCAACGATAGTACCCTCGAACTCGTAGAGCCTTCCGTTGAAACGGTAACGAATTGCCATGAACATACGTGCAATCTCGATACCCTCGTCAGTCAGCGTAAACGCTTGCTCCGGATTTCCGTCGAAGTTGACGTCAATGTAGCTGGCCGTAGCGAGACCGAGCGCCAAGAAGCTGGCACCTATATCGGAATCGGCCAGAACGGTCGGGGACTTGTCCACCATCCAGCTGAACGTAGACCCTTCATCGTTAAGGAACTCTATGCCGGTATGAATCGCATACTTCTCTTCCTTGTCACCAAACGTCGGATAACGCTGGTCGAGCTTGCTAACGTACATGCTATAGCTAGACATCAAGTACAAGTCAGCGAAGTCGTTGACCACGTTATACGTGTACGAGGCATTATCATACGTATTCGCTTCAGCCGTTCCTGGCTTAGTCTCTTCATACAAGATACCGTCTTGAACATTCGCGACACGGAAAGTATCGGTAGCACTACCTTTCTTCAACTGGATTTCTTTACCAACACCAGCGTTAGCCACAAACGTTGCGTTGTCAATATACCGGGTATATATCGGGCTCTCATACTTGTAAGTAGCGCTATCAAATTGTTCTTCGGTTGTATCCTCAGCAAACGGAGTAGTCAGAGTACCGATTAGATCATCACCGGATACCTCAGTAACAGTAAATGTATTCGTCGTGCTATCACCAGTCAGAGTAATAACAGTATCAACAGCAGCGTGGTCGAAACCATTCTTGGATATCGTATACTGTTCACCAGTCTTCGTCACAATCACGTTACTTATCGGATCCGATGTTTTCGTTTCCGTACCGGACTGCACCTTGACCTCAATATTGGTACCAGACTGAGTTTCTTCCGTTAGATACGTGCTCTGAGCCACATATGCAGTTGCATTCGTGGTGCTTACATTCAACAACTGATACGAGAACTTTTCGGTACCAGCCTCGATTGACACCTCGTTATTGACCGTAATCAATCCGGCCATCGGATTGATTGCAGTAATGGTGTAGAGCTTCTTGTCAAAGGCAACCTTCTTCGCATCATCAATGCTATCGAACTCATTGTCATTACGCACGATAGCGACCAAGTCACCAATAGAGTAGTCATACGAAGCACTCGGGTCAACCTTGATGACAGCGCCATCGATATGCACATTGCCAACCTTGTCCGCAGCACCTTCTTCCTCTTCGGTATATGTCAAAATATCGTTCGTAAACGCGATGCGGCTATATTTCTTGGCAGACTGCAATGCATCGGCAACACAGCCGGCAATATACGCCCAATTATTATTCTTGGACTCAGTAATACCAGAAACGGATACCGAGTATGCGTCGTAATCCTTGGACATGGTATCGAACGTGATGACAGCGGATTCCGCAGTGAACTCATCGGCGATTGAACCGATCACGGTGATATCATTACCAGTTGTTGGCTTTTCAAGCATCTTGACAGTGAACAGAGTAGACTCGTCACCAGCCGTCAGCTTCAGCACATCTCCAGGGAGAACATACACATCGGCATCCTTCAACGTGAAGCTCACGTTTCCGTCTTCACCGGTAGTCAAGTCAATAGCCGTAGTACCAAACGGCGACTTTCCATTGGCCAGACGCACATAGAACTCAGAACCGGTCTTGTCACGGAACGTAATCAGCGTACCGTCTTTGACAATCTCGCTCGGCTTAGTATCGTCAACACCGAACTTAATCGAAGCAAAGTTCTTCACTGTGTTACCGGCAACAGCCGTCTTGATGTTCATGTAGTCGAAGCCGTCGGCAATAGCATTGTCAGCATCGTTGAAGATTATGACGTTCGGACTATTCGTGCCATAAGAAATATCCACGGCGATAATCACGTCCTTGCCGTCAATATCGACCACGGTCGCCTTAACGGCCTGCGTAGACGTGCCCTTCTTGCCATACTGGTTCAGCTTAGCGCTGGTGTTCGGAAGGAACACTGTATCGCCGATAACGAAAACCGGCTTAGACGACAGCATGCACTTAATCGTCTCGGTTTTTCCATCCTCCGAAACAACCGGCTTATCAGCCGTCACGACCTCGTACCTATCGTACGCACGATTGGCGTAACTCGGGTCACGGTTCATGATAGCGAACATAACCATATCAGTGCTAGGAAGTTCAGTATCATACTTACGAGATGCAGCACTGTCGTTGAAGTTCTCGCTGGCATCGACATTGAAGTCGACGTTCTTTCCAGTGGCAACAGTCTCGGCAATATTGTTGATCTTACGAGTCACACCGAACTCGGCTGCGCCGTCAGTCTTATAACGGGTAGCAGCAAAGTGCTTCACGTTGAAGGACGTACGCGGATATTCGGCGTCATCGCCCTCGCAGTACAGAGCAGCGTTCTTGTCGTAAGCCACGACGAAGGCGTCGGTCTTCAAGTCGCGCTTGTAGGCATCGGTACGGCTGATTTCCTCGCCGTACGGACGGACAAACTCGACCTCGCCACCGGTCGTGAGAACGGCGTTAGCGGCATACATACCCTGGTTGTACTTGTAGCTCTGGTAGCCGAAGCCGAGCTTGGTACCGAGCTCACCAGTATTGGCCACCGGGATGATCTTGTTCAGCTCACCCTTAGAAGCATAGCCAACGATACCGGCGACAGTATTCGGATTTTGCACCACCGTATAGGCGGAGTTGTCCTTCAGCTGGATTCGCACGCCAGGAGCATAACCCATCTTTGTTGCCATAGATTACCTCTTATATAGGCTTGTTTTGATTTCAGTTTATGGCATGGTCACGTTTTTTTCTCACTCGGCGATGGATATAAACTGAAAACGACGAATCGAGGCTAAAAATGGCGCATATTTCTGGAATTCTCAACTACAAGCTCAACGAGCTGAAGACCAAGCGACCGGAAGACCGGGCCCTCATAGAAGCCCTGCAGTCCGAAATAACCAAGAAAGTCCAGATTATCTCGCCGGACACGAGAAAGTCGCTCCTACAGTTCCCCATCCAGTTCACCCAGTGCATCCGCACGTCAAGCCGTGACTGGACGACCCAGCTGCACAAGTGGGCCGACTACCAGCTACACGACCTGCTCATGCTAGACCCGATATACCTGACCACGGGAGACTCGGACAACGAGTGCGTACTGAAACGCCTAGTCAAGGCGGCCCTCGGCCTCACCATGACGCAGACGGTCAACTATGAACTTATTGAGGAACTATTCCAGAAGGACATGAACTACGCGGCCATGACGGTCGCCGGAGACCCCGAGTCAATCCAACCGGGTAACGCCTGGTATGAGCAAGACTTGGACGGCAAGAGCGTCATCGAGTACCTTTACGACTTTGCATCAGGAGAAGGCGAATTTGCCGGGCGAGAACGCGACGAACGCTTACTGGGAATGTTTGACAAGTACGCCGAACAAGCACTGTCCATGCCAGACGAAGACCTCCTAGAAGCAGACTACGACGAGTCGGCAGACCCAGAAGAAGACCAGAAGGCAGTCATGCAAGCAGAGGAAGACCGTGAACACTCTACGGCATCAAACCCAGAGGACGTCCCTCTGGCCACTGACGGAACCGAGAACGATGACGGTAAGCAGACCGAGACAATGGACGAGGTGAACGGCGAAGCAACCGTTGACGAGAACGGACAGATAGCCCCGCCCGAGCAGAAAGGAGACAGCCAGGACAAGCTGTCAAAGGTTCTTAACGTCCTTCTGAAGCTCAGCGATAGTATCGGATAGCCGGTCGGCAAACTCCTTGGCGTCGTCGCCAAGACGAAGTTCGGGTTCGACAATCTTGTCGACCCCTTCTTTTATGAAGGCTACGTTTATTCCGGCGTCAATCAGTTCAATAGCACGATTCTCGTCACATCCGAACGTGTCCATCACAGCCTGTATGTCACTTCTTTCGTGCACGCTTGCCGAACTCCTTCGGAAGGACTCCGTTGACCTTGTATTCATATATGTCGCTGACCAAGTCCATGTCAACCTCTTTATGGAGAATCATGGAATTGGCGGACGATGCCGACGTGTCATACACCGACATGACCTTCTCCCGGTCCTTGTTCGCCTTAGCGATTTCTTGCGGGAAAGCACGTAGATAACCGGTATTGAGTTTCTTGCCATTGAACGCCTCCATGACCTTCGCACGCACCTTCGTCGTGAGACGAGTAAACTCGATTGTATTCAGTGCGAGCAGTTGCTTGTAAATGGAAGGCGTCATGGACAGCGAGTAGATGGCCGCATAGGTATCGTGCTCGGCGATATCTTCCATGCCCATCGGCTTACCGTCAATGCGGTCTTGAATGAATTTCGCGTGATCAAACGCCATAGGTCCAGTCCGGTGCGTATTTCTTGAGGATTTGCATTACATTGAGCAAGAAGCCCCAGAGTGCGATTTCTTGATCAACCTGGTGGTTGGACTGGTACATCGCGTTGGCCAATGCTACGCCGAACGGTATGAGAGTCGCGTCCGGCAAACGGTCAATTGCGTAGTCACCGAACGAACGGTAGACACCCTGGCAGAACGTGATGTGCTTTGAAATGTACTGACGGAGTTCGCGGACCTGGAACTTTACGGTCATATTGAACAGGGCCTCCGTATCTGAAGCCTCCATGACCGGAATGGCTCCGACAATACTGCCACGGTTTTCCAAGAACGACCGGTGCATCATGGCAATCATCAGACGCACATCCGGATAGCACTCGTTAATGATGTTGGCCACCAGAATCTTGTCAACCGTACCGCCCTTGGCATCGCACTCGTTCTTGGCAATAGCCATCAGACGCTTGTGCAGACGCTTCTTGTAGTCCTTCAGTTCGGCTTCGGCCTCTTCCTCGTCGGCAATGACATCACCAAAATTGATAGACATGCAGCGAGACTTGATCGGGTCCGGAATGCGCCACAGCTCGTTACACGTAAGGATAAATCGTAACGTGCTGGAAGTGTCCTCGATTTCTGACTGGAGCACGCGGTAAAAATCCGCCGGCTTGTTAGGCTTGTCTGCCTCGTCAATAATGACGAACTTCGGCATTCCGTCCGGTGAACTGTACTTGGCGTATTCGTCGATCATGTCGATAATCTCGGAGTCCCTCTTGCCGAACAGGAACATGGACTGTGCGCCGACCATCTTCGGGATGGCCTTGGCGATTGAGGTCTTTCCCGTCCCCGGCGCGCCGGAATAGAGGATGTAGTTGCCGAATGAGTTCATCTCGACCGCACTACGGAACAGCGCCTCCACGTTCTTGTGGAGGATAATTGTATCCAAGTCGGTTCCACGGTACTTTTCTTCCCACGGAAGGTTGCTGTTTAGCGCCTCGGTCATGTCGGTGCTGGTCTGGTTCACTTTGGTAAGGTCAATCATTATAAACTCCGTGTATGAGTCAACAGTTCGTTAAATATCTTTCTTCCTTGAATTCTCCGGCCTCACGTGCCGCATTGGCTCTATACGAACAAGTGTGCAGTGATGTAAACATGCCGCCCACCTCGCCCGGCCAGCCTTGTTGTACTCAGGAACTAGACGAAAACGAGTATTTCGACGAGCCGACACTGTCCGACGAAGAACTGCAAAAAGTCCATCAGGCAAAGACCGGGTTTCGACAAGTCCTAGCACCATCAGCCGGACGCACAACCCTCGGCATAATGGGAACGGCAGCACCCCAGAACGTATGTGCATCTGCCGGCTCATCTGATTCCTAAGCTTTCCAGTTTTCATAAAGCCTCCTAGAACATCGCCATCATGAAATCGCTCTCGTCGTATTCGAGACGTTCGTCCCAGCCGACGGCCTTGAACAGACGGCCAAGCACCTGTGCCACGCAAACTCGCCAGTGCTCTTCCCAGTCCGGATGGAAGATTTCCAACAGTCTCTTTGGACATTCATCGCCGGTGTAGCAGATAATCGTCGCACCGAACAGATTGTCGGCCTTCTTGATGAACCTAATCTTGGAACCAGCGTACACCGGCTCGTACGGATACTTGGACAGTTCCGGATCATGCTGAATGAGATAGTTCCAAACGGAACCGGCCTTCGCACGCCACTCGACCTTCTTCTTCTCATCAGCCGGCATCATCTCCAGTACCTCATATGGAGGAGGCTCGTTCTTGACACCGCACGGACACGCGATATAACTGTAGTTCTCCGCATGCACGGCGTCATAGAATTCCTTCTTGATTTCCAGCAACTTGTTACGGACTATGGACTTGTCCATAGTATCCATCATCAAGTTCACCATGTCCATCATTCGGTCCTTGCCGAACAGCGCAGTAGAACTGCGGACGAGTTCCAGACCGGTGATGGCGTATTCCGGCTTGACTTCAAGTGTGCCCTTGACCCACTTTCCGTCCTTATCCTTGTGCCCCTGGTCAAGGTAGACGATGTCTTCCATGCTCTCGACAAGACAGATATACTTCTTCTTCGCCGTGACAATGGCCTTGAAGATGCACTTCTCTCGTTTCAAGAACAACTCGTTGACCAGATAGTTCCACTGATTAGCGTAGTTGAGCATGTACTCGTCAAGCTTCTCTTCCAGAATGGCTGCGTCAAGAATACGGCAGAAGTCCGTAAGGCGGTATCGGTTGTATATAACCCTGTAGTCGCCAGTCATGTAGATGCCGTCGGCAAACGTAATCTGCGCCTTCGTCCAGCCAGTCTTCTCGTCTGGAGTACGCATCTCCGCACCAGTCCAAGACTCTCCGCCGTACTTTGTGCATAGCCTATTAAACGCCTTCTTTGAGTCAAGTTCGTGCTCGTTGTCAAACGCATAGCGCTCTATCATGTCATGCTTATTGAACACGATGACCTCGGTGCCGGTTCCCTGCTTCTCTCGGAACGGCCCGAATATGTCGCCGAACTTGACGAAGAACGAGTCGGTATCTCCGTGACTCATCCTCTTGTAGTTGACCTCGCCTTCGCTGTCGGTAAACGTACCGGTCAGTTCAGGGTCAATCTCCGGCTCGTAGCCGAACACTTCCTTGAACTTGGAATCGGAATGCATCTCGTTGTTGATGTACTCGGAAAGCTGGGCGATTGTGTACTTGATGAGCTTCTGGCCATACGCCGTGATGGAGGCAGCATTATCCACGTCATACAGAGCAAAGTACTCCGAACCCATCAAGCCGTACAGCGAGTTACCCAGAACCTTGTACACCTTCTGCATCATGTCATAGACAGACGCCATTTCCTTGTTGCCGGCCTTCTTGGCCTTCTTCATCTGCTTCTTCAGATTAGAACGACCGTCAAACAGCAACCGGGTAACTTCGGGCACGACGCCGACCTTGTCCTTACGGAAATACACCTGGTAACGACCATTGTGATCCCACGGCGACTTGATGAGGTTCTTGCGTTCCTCCTCAGTCAACACATAGTCAATCGGGAATGTAACCTTCATCTCCGGCGACGTGTTGAAAGTCATCATGATGGACGGATACAGCGAACGATAGTCATACGAAACCAAGTATTCCTTGTAGCCAGGGACTGAATACACGAACGCACCGGGATATACTTCCTTGTGCTGCTGGCGATACGGAGGAAACGTTCTATTGGTATGATGCAAGTGGTCTAGCATGAAGCCGACCAGCATCTTCTTAGACTCGAAAACAGAGGAGAACGGAACACGAGCGGCGGCGGCTGACGTTACCGCGAGGCGGAACATCTGCGCCTTATCTTCAATCTTGACAAGGAGGCGAACGTCCTGGAAGTTATACAATACGTAGTCTTCCCAGTGCTTAATCCATGACAAATATCCATCGGGAAGGGGAGCCTTGTGCTCGCCAACAATCTTCTCACCGATGTAGTCCAACTTATATGACGATTCCTCGGAGAACGTATACTTCTTGTACAAGGCAAGAAAGTCGATCACCTCGGTGCCGTTAATTACCAATTCATTCTTCGCATTAAGATACGCACGCTTGTTCTTGCCGCGCATCCTTGACATCAAGTCGAGAGAAATCCTGTCCTTAGGAAGAAGCTTCTCGTTGACCTTCTTCAAACGGTTGCAGATATAGACAGTATCGAATCCGAAGTTCCAGCCGGACAGAATGTCAACGTCACTGGCGCCAATCGTGTATAGTAACTGGGTAAGTAGGTCAGCCTCGTCCTTGCACAGTATGTACTCGGCATTGTTATCTCGTAGGAACTGCTTGCCCTTGTCGGAGATATCCTTGGCGACGCCATATACATAATAACGATTTTCCTTGGATACGTAGAACGTAACGACATTGATAGGGTACTTCGCCTCGGTCGGCAGAGAGAAACGCCCGGTAGTGGCGTTTTCAATATCGAGAAAGCCGAGGTTGATGTCCTTCATGTCCGGGTGAATAACGCCGGTATCAGCATAATGTTGCTGGAGGAAGCGTCCACGGGGGTCAATATCTATTTCAGCAAGATGGTTTGTGGGCCCCTCGTGGTTCTTTCGTACCGCCTTCTCTACCTCGTAGGCCGACGTCCCGTTTACCGGCTTGACCTCGACCTTGAACACATCACGATCCCAAATATCCTTCATTCCGCACGGCTTTGCGCCGTACTCGCCCTGCTTGTCGGTATAGAACTCATGTACAGAAGGCACGGCATCCATAGTGCCGTCAGTGTACCACACGTACATACGGTCGTTCTCCGTATCGTGGAATACCGACCGCCACATCGGGCGCTTTGGCTTTGCTTCTTCTGGTGTAACCTGGGCCATATCCGCCAATATATAGCAAGAATAAATTTGAATTGCAAATACAAGAAAAACCGCCATTTCTGGCGGTTTTCAATAATTAGCAATGTGGACTGAACTTACTTGATTGCAGTTACTGGTGAGTTTGACGACCAATTCTTCCAACCCTGTGCAGTCTTGACACTCATCTTGAACGGCTGGCCAACAGTAACATCGGTTGCAAGTACGCAAGACGCGCCCTTCTCCAAACTCTTGCTACCAGTAACGGACATAATCCGACGAACAATGCCATGATCGTATGCTTGAGGTTCATTACCGTAAGAAGTCATAGACCCATCAGACAGTTCCAGCACACGGCCATTGCCGTAAGCTATGGTAACTGCGGATTCATCCGTCGAGGAAAACTTGTCAGTTCCACCCTCGCTGGTTTCAGCCGGTTTATCGTTCTCAACTTCCGGTTCAGCCTTCGCTGGTTCGCCATTAGACACTGACGTAACCGGGCTTCCGGAATGCCAAGAAAGGAACTTGCCGTCGCCGTTAGCGTCCACCTTCATCAAAAGTTCTTGGCCTTCCTTGACCGTAGATGGATCTAACTGAACCTTATTGCCAATGGCGGACTGCAATGACTTACTGCCTTCGGCAGAAGCAAGAACATAACCGTCGCCATCTTTATTCAAGGTAACAGTCCGGTTACCATACTTAATGGTAAGAGCATCGCCAGTAGCCGACGGTTCATCCGATTTCTTACCGGCAACTTGCTTGGCCTTGTCCAAGAGACCTTCCATCTGTGGATTAACAGATTCAATATTAGTAGGCAACGGTGTACCACATTTTTCCACCACATTCTTAATCTGATCCATCGCTTCGTCTGTCGTAATAACACAATCACGCTGTAGGGCCAAAATTTCATCTATTTTCTTACAGCACATTGCAGTAGTAAACAAACCTTCATTCGCTTCCGTCTTCGGCTTCAGGTAGGAAGAAATCTTGTCAAACTTCTTGAGAATCTTCTCGGCGTCAGCAGCACTCTTCTTGTCAGTGGCCAGAGCACGGACACCCTTCTTGAAGAGGTCAATGTGCTTCTGTAGCTTAGCGTTCTCCTCAAACTTCTTGTTACTGTCCGCACCCTTCTGGTTGCTGGTAGCAGCGGACTTGGCCGCACCGTCGAAGGAAGAACCGGAACCGGCCTTGGGAGCCTTGTCTACCTTCACCTCGGTGTTGGTCTTGACTTCAGTCACCTTGCCGCCATCCTTCTTCTCCTTGGCGTCGACATTCTCCACAAGCTTGCCGTCGTCCTTCTTCTCGCCGGTCTTCGCAGTAGCGCTGGCCTTGGAGAGTTTCGGGTCAGGAGCAGTCTTGGCCTTGCCGACCTTCTTCTTGTTTTCGGCCACGCCGTCACCTTCGCACCAGCTACCGGTATCGATTTTATGACCGTTGAAATCCAGCACGGACTCGACTACCGGCTTGGGATTGTGAACGAGGCTATACGGTTCGTTATCGATAGGTTCTGCAGAAATCCTGTCGAATTCGGCCATAAGAGCATCATCTTCGAATACATTGAATGACATTTAAACACCTCATGAGTCGTGTTTTTGCCAAGTAGTTTATACGATGGTCAAAATTTTAACACCGATAAACTATCATTAGACTAATATCAAGGATGTCCCATGCAATTTGGCGAAGTTATCATCGAAGGGCAGTTCGACAATACCATACAGACGCCTCCGGCACAGATTATCCCAAGTAACCAGCCGCCTAACATCGAACGGCTCACACAGATGTCCGGCAAGTCACCGAACGCGACCAAGGTCGAATACGAGAAAGCCCTTCGCGACAAGGAAAACGAGCAAGTCAAGGAAGCCAAGCTCGATTTTAATTCCGACAAGTCTGACAAGGAACAAATCGAGATTGCCGCATTTAACGAACTTGCCGACGAATACAAGAACGGCGAACAGCCGGAGGAAGACGACGAGGTAACCTACGACGACCTCACGTCCGAAGTCGCGACAGATATGGGACAAGACCCTGCAGCCGGCGCATTTGACCTATTCCCTCCGGAAGAACAGTCTTCCGCCGACCAGATGTTTGCCGATATCGACGCCATCAACGAAAACGAGCCCCTTACCGACGAGAACGACGTCGCTCCGCTTAGCATGGACGAACTCGGCGAAATTGCAGAACCTGACGACGACGGCACAGTGGAAATACCCGACGTGCCAGACGTTCCGGAAGAGTAGCAAGCCAGACAGCAAATAATAGCAGAAAACAAATCAAAAAAGACTACCAAACGGTAGTCTTTTTATTTCGATTGAACATTCGGCTAGGCGTTATAGGTACACTTGCGCAAGAACATGCCGTTACCGTAAGTCATCATAGTACGCCCAGTCTCGAAGCTATGTTGTAGCACAAGTTGAGGGCAACCAGAATTTCTGATCATCATAGTGAACACGTCCAGCGGAAGGATAATCTCAAACCCTTCCTTCTCGACAACGCAGTCGCCAACAGTAAGGTTCACATGGATACGTTCATCATCCAGCCCCTCTATGCCAATAAGACCGTTGTTGATGCCATATATCTTCGCCTTTCCGGTCGGATTCAAGTAATTCATATCAAAATACATACCGATTGCGGCGGCAACCGAGTCCGCCTTGATACTGAACAGCCTCTCCAGACCGGTATTGCTGTAGGTCTCCAGCTTAGAGTCGTCACACGCGGCCACCAGCGTAGCGAACGCACCGGATATACGCAGACGCTTGCCAACTGTATTGATGTCGATCAACACGTTCAACGACAAGTCCATATCAAGCGCGTTAACCAAAGGCAACACCTTGAATATCTTGGCCGGCATGCTGATGCTGAAGTCGCTGTCATTGTCAAACTTGTCAGCCCCTTCACCGGAAATAGCAACCGCGTTCTGCATAGCTGTCGCGATGGTGCAGTGCTCGTTACCGGTACGGTAAGAAATCCTGCCGTTCTTCCTATGGATTTCTACGGTATCAAACTCGTAGATACTATCAATAATCGTATTGAAGGACATCTGGTCCATAGCGATACGAACATTAAAGTCATCATCTTGTACATGTACCACCTCGAACGGTTCGCATTCATCAAGTCCAATCTCCAGTTCAAACCCGTCGACATCCTCGTTGTAGAAGGCTCCGACATAAAGCTTATTGTCGCACACCCACATGGCGATGCTCTTCTCCGCACTGGACATGAGTCGATGCACGACGTTGCACAAATCGTAAATCTTGATATAGACCGGCTTCGCCAGTTCAACCGACAACGGAAGCGCGTCCATTCGAACATGTGTACCGGTCTCTGTATCTACCTCAAGCCAAATCTTGTTGTCCTTCGGGTCAACCACGGTAGAAAGTCTGGCCACGGTCTCCTTGTCAAGAAGCGACTGCTCGATAAGCGCCATTCCTTGACCGAACCGGCCTTGTAGCACGAACATTGTAAGTTGCATGTCGCCGCCAACAGCTTGTGCTTCTGTAGACTCTTCAACGATATTGTTGTCATCCAGCATGCCGTGTAGCGTACTGGCATGGATCTTGTTATCTGCCATAATAGTTTCCTTTTGTGTGTTAAATTATATCAAAAGAGGCCGTCTGGAACGGCCCCGTTTGATTTTTCTCTAGATTCCGGTCATAGCACCGACAACCTCTGGGATTTTATCTACGTCTTGCGTAGGAGGTCCGTTCTGCTCGCCGAGTGACGGTTCGGCGCCAAACGTATCCTCGCCACCCATCGAATCGTCTGGGACCTCGACATCTGGATTAACTTGGTCCATCATAGAACCGAACGAACCGTCATTCATAAAATCACCGCCAGCATCAAACACACCAGGAGCAAGCGGGTCATCCATATTGACTCCGGAATCGTCATTGCCAAAATTTTCCTCGCCAGGAAGATCGGTATTGCTGGTGCTAAGCTGGTTGCCATCGTCACCGCCATACACGTCAGAGAAGATATTCTCCAGCTTGGCGTTGAATTCTGTCAGCGAGAGCGAGTCGGTGCCGGGATTATTCAAGTAGTTGATGAACTCGGTCATCTGGCTAGTCTTGACGTCGGTGTCTAGCTGAGGATAGTACTCAACAAACGCATTAATGATGTCCGTCGGCTTCTTATCCTTTACACCAACAGTTCCGTTGAATATCTCTGCGCCAGACATGTCGATGCCAGAATTCTTCTGCTTCTGCATCTCGGCCATCTTCTCGGAAACCATCTTTCCAAGCGTATCAATAGCGGAGGCACCTCCGTTAACTTCGGTACCTGACGCGTCAATGTTGGATAGCTGGCTGATATTCTCGATAAGATGCGTCTTGAAATTAACCAGCTGGTCATCATCGTCCGCCATGTCGGTGCCATTGACGTCACCGCCGTCCATACCAGGAATATTGTCCGGAACTGGATTATCGTCGATAGCACTGCCGTCCATATTGAACGCGGCAGCGCCAGGGTCTTGGCCTTCATTCACGCCGTCAGTAGCCTCTGGCTCGTCACCGTCCGCTTCCAGCAAGTTGACTGCATTACACATGTTCAACAGCTTGCCCAAGGCGCCGTCAACAGATTCCCTATAAATTGAACTGTCGGTCGCCATCCACGAGTTGCTCAATCCCTCAGTGCCGTTACCGAGCCCGTTCACGTACTGCATAGTATCAATGTCGTCGGACACGTCATAAGTATTGTTGGAATTAATCAGCTCATCGCACGTCTTCAGAATTGTAAATCCGAAATTGTTGAGGAACTGAGGACTATCCAGCGGCACCTCGTAGAGATTAGACAATCCCGTATCCGACTTCAGCTTCACGGTAATATTCTCGTTATCGTTCGGATAGAACAATTCGACGAGCATATCGTGGTCACGACGATTAATGATGAACTTGCAGTGAGTCTCCTTCATATCGATGCTGGAGAGGTTCATTCGCATGCCGCGATAGTTGGTATTGGTAACGGCCTCGGTAAACACCTTCTTATAAAGGTCTCTGGTCGTAATCAAGTTCTTACCGTAGGTCAACGGCTTATTCTGCTTGTATTCGCGGGTATCCCAGTCCTCGCTATCCTGTGGCTTGCTTACCGGCTTCGGTGTCTGCTTGGTCATCATCTTGATAACCTTAGTCTTGGATGGCACTACCGGACCGCTCTCTGTCGAAACATAAACCAGTTCCTTCATGGTCTGGAGTAGCTTGTCTCTGTCAATACGTGTACCCATGGGTCATTCCTACATGTGCTTGCATGCAGTTTATACGATATGCAAAAAAGCGATCGACCGAAGCCGACCGCTTTCCCATGTCGAAAACAATATCTACTGAACCAGGTCAAACTGGGAGTGAGAACCGGCAGAACATTCAGCCGCGCCCATCCACAGCACCATCGGATTGTCCGGGTCGGCACCCGGTACGAGGGAAGTCGCCTTCAGAGACATCTGCTCATTGCCCTTGAAGGACGCATAGGTGATATCAATATCGTACTCTCCACCAATGCCTTTCATATAGTTGAACAACTGGACGGGAAACACAGTGACGTTTCCTGGACGGAAAATCTTCTTGACCATCATCATATCCAGCCCACGAGTACACGTCGCCGGAACACAGTAGGTAATCTGCTGGGACATCTTGCCCTTGATGTACAACTTGATACCGCCGTCGTCAATTACCAGAGTAATGAACTCACACGTAGGCACTGCACGGAGCTTCTTGGCGAAATCCGTAACCATCTCCTCAGAAAAGTGCATCTCACCGATCTTGGTCATCGGGTCGTTATCTCGCGTATATGGGATATGCGTGTGAGTCTCCTTGAAGCAGCTTGGGTCAGCTGTAGGCGTACGGCAAGTAATGCCACCGCCGGAAAACTTGATATACTCGTACTTCCTACCGGTGATGGAAGTATCTACCGTAAGTTCGGCAGTTCCGCGACGCGGGAAATTCGCAAGTTCGGCATACTTCACAAACTCGTTCAGCGAGAAAATATTAATCCTCTTTGTATCAAAGTCCAAGTCGGCTGCCGACGCAGCAAGATGCGTAAACATTGCCGCCGCCGGTATATTGATGTGATTGCCTGGAAGACGACCCTTCACGTCCCCCTTGAACATAATGGTACAGCCAGCCTTCGTAATGGTGCTGACGCTCTTCAGCAAGTCATAGAACTGCTCGCTAAACCGAATTCCTACAGAATTTTCATTAGTTTCCGACATAGGTATAACCTCTGTGGAAAATATAGCACAAAGCTATTTCAGATTCAACTCGTCATTAGGGACTATAATCTTGCCGACATCCATCAACTGGGGCTCTATCCGGTTCCATTCCATCTGGGTGAAAGGGAAGTTCAAGTCACTGCACCAACTAGAGTCAACCTCTATCTGCATAACCTTCACGCCAAGTCGGCGCATGACCATAGACACTACATATGGTACACATCCGCGACCGTCGCCCAGCGTGTACAACCGATTAAAGTCTCGCAGACATGACATATAGCCTCCGCGAACGGCAACGAACGGCCCGTCAAGCACGGCTACCTCGTGCGAACCAGTAACGCCCATAGTACCGGCCACGCGCTTACTGTACAGCGCATTGCTGGAAGAGAACTCACTGTACATGCCATAAGTATTCGGACAGCGCATCCACGTACCATCAGGCAAAATGTACTCGTATCCGAACGGCGCAACCGCGCCAACATCAGAAGGCACCTCGTTCAGTTTCTCGATGAAGGACGGATCGTAAATACTGGACGACGTATGCGCAAGAACAATCCATGACGGAGTAACATACGGCTTGATATTTATGACTGACTGGATAGCGCGAGATATATTGAGGAAAATCGACATCTGGGGATTGCGCTTCCTACGCATGCTTACCGGCTTGTCGCTCGCAACAAACACAACCTCGTCGCGCTTGCCCAGAGTCTGCTTATAGATTATCGGAGCATTATTGGACTTTCGCCGATAAAGAATAGTGACAACGCATGGTGTCTTGCTAGCCTGCAATATCGTCTTGTTGTCTACGACAATACGGTTCTGCTCTTCCAGGCCAAGCAGCTTGCGCATCTGGTTCTTTTCGCGAATCTTCTCGTACCGCTTCTTGTACGCCTCCTGATGACGCTGTTCCATGCGCAACTCATTTTCGTGCATCGCCGCCTTGAGAGCCAACTCAACCTCGTCAACCACCGGCATCTCAGTAACCCTTTCCAGCGTACGCTTGTACCTCGTCTTCGCGGCATTCTTCGCAGCCTTGTGCCTCTTGCGCCGTTCAGTACCCTTTTTAGTCTTGTCGAGGGCTTCCATGTGTTTCTTGCGGTATTCCGATATCTCAAACTTGGGATCTACTGTCGCGCCGGACGCGATGACCGCATCAACATCCTCCTGGAGCCAACCCATCATCGGACAAGCAATCCAGCCCTTCGTCTTAGCGATTTCCACATTCTTCTCGGCGTACTCCTCCGGAGTCAGAATCAGAAACTCATTGGGGGTGCGTGTATTACGAGCGCCAAGCGACACGACTACACGGCACTTACCATCTATCAAGTTATCAATCCAGTACTCGCTCTTGTTGAACTTGTTGCGGATGGCTTGGCGAGAATAGTAGATACGTCCGGCATTGTAGTACTTGCGGTCAGCCATCAAGTTGTATACGCGGTCAAGTTCTTCCTTAGAATACAAGTTCATGACATGGTTCTTGCGTCGGCCTATCTTAATCTGTTCCGGATGAAGCAACTCACTCAACGGAGCCATTCGCAACGCACGGTCAGAAACCTTCATGTACACGCTGGCCAACGCGGTAGACATCTTTTCCGGCCACGGAGTCTTACGAACAATCTTGTGCGCCTTCCGCTTGTACTCGTTCAGTTGCCAGTTGGCAAACTGTATAAGATTCTCCTTGGTAATCCACCGGAAACGCTTGCGCCCAGTCCTTGTATGCACCCAGTAGACAATATCCAGATGCCCTCTGGCGCAATGCGCACGGAGACTGGCCGGCGTAGTCTCAAGAAATATCGCACTATCGCGCAAGTTCATAGTCTTCGGCAGATATTCCAGCATCTTCGTCGGCACATAGTTCTTCAAGAAATGCTCATAGTCACGATAGTAGACAAACTTTCCGAACCGGTCAGCCGGCTGTTCCTTGAGCAAGCCAGCACGCACAAGACTATCGTACTTCTGGTTATGTACACCCAAGTCAGTCATGATTTCCGCCCGTCTCAATTTAGCGAACGGATGAGTCTTCGTCGGTGGTTCAAGATTGGCGGCAGCCAGTTTCCTCATGCAAGTGTCGTACTTGTATGTCTTGCGATGCCAGAAATCGACCTTGTACGGTATGTCGTCAAAGAACTTCATCTTGTGCAAGTCTTCGACTGGCCGGTCAAGATACTCGGCTATCGTCAACGGAGTAACGAACTCGTCCGGAACTATGGCTTTCAACGTATCATGTTGCATCAGAAGAAAACCTCCACCTTCTGGCGAGCAGCCATCTTCTCCAGCATCTGGCGGCGATTCTCACGCTGTTCCTTTTTCTTGCGCTCGGCAATGTCACCATTCTTCAGCATGAACAATATCAACGCGCCTTCCGGCGACATGCATCGCTGTCCAAGAAAGTCTGAACACACATAGCCGTCCTTATCAACCGGCATCTCGCCAGACAGTACGGCACCATTTACGTCCTTCTCCTTTATTCCGGACCAATCAAACCACTTGTACCCTTGCTTCACGGAGGAAATCCTAGCCAGTTCACCGGGCTCGTCGTTATCCCATAGTACGGTACAGTTATCCTTATGCTCGGCTATCTGCGGATTGTCCGCAATGACCTCGTCAAAATGGGAAATACCGCCCATGGCTATAGAATTACGGATGAACGTAGAGTCAATCGTACCTTCCAAAATATAGAACGGCTTGGTCACGTCCAGGAAGTCAATGTTATACGCTTGCCTCTTGACACCCTCAAAGTTACGGTATCGCAAAGGATTGTCCGGATCAAGCGCACGAGCGTCAAACTGACACCATGAGCCGCCGTACCGGTAGAACGGAATGATGAGCCGATTCTTGAACTCGTTTCCGACCGGCACGCCCTTGTCATTCAATATCGGTGCGCCAAGAATGTCCTTCTTGATGAACTGGTTACCTTCCTGGCATACAAACCACTGGTCATACACCTCTTGGCGTATCTTTCTTTTCTTGCAGAACTCTACAGCCTTCTCCGCCAGCGGATGATGGTCAAGAAGCGAAATAATCTCGCCGTCCATGAACGGCAACTCGGATTTCTTCTTCGGCTCTGTAGGCTTCATCCGTTCTTCACGGTCGCTGTCGTCAAAACCAAACAACACGATACGGCCATACGCCGCATCGTCATTCTCCTTCAGGTATTTCATCATGTGCTGGCTATAGCCACACTTGTAGCACTTGAACAGCCAGGTATCCCGGTATACGTACGCTTTCTTCTTGTTGGGACGGTTCATGTCACCGCAGAACGGACAAACAAAGTTGTAGTAGTCCGCACGCTTCTCCATCGCATATCCACCGAAATGCGACTCAACCGCTTCCTCTAGCGCTGTATCGGGAATATTCTCGTACGAAAAAGACATTGCTTACCTCATATTTAACGGCGCTCAATGTTAGTCGAGCGCCGTTAATAGAGTTTCTTACATGAAATCTATGGCTTAGAACGGAAGCTCGGTATCGTCGTCATCGCCTTCTGGCAACTGATTGGACATCGGAGCAGCCTTCTTGGCAGCCATAGGAGCCGGCTTAGCAGCGCTCCAGTTACCAGGAGCAGACTTGGTTGCCGGTGCGGAAGCAACCAGTTCATCGTCAGCATCAGGTTCGCGAGCCGGAGCCGGATCAGCCTCCATGCCTTCGGCAAGGAAGTCTGCGCCAGACACCTTCGTGGCCGGACGAGCGTAGTTCGGATTGGCGGCACCGCTGAAGCTCTGTGCTTCACCAAACGCCTGTTCGCTATAGCCATTACCATTGTTGTTACGAGCAGAAGACACCTTCTCGATGAACTGACGCCAAGTGGCTTCAGCCGCCTCTTCGGTCGGAACGTCGGCAAGGTACTGCGTCAAGTCATGGCAGTTGTTGAGGATTTCAAGCATCTCGTCCTTGGTATCGGCGAGAGGCGTGGAATCAGCGACATAGTCAGAACCGTCGTAGGAAGTCATGCTCTTCACGGCATCCCAGCTGACGATGACACCGAAGTCAACGCCCTTCGTGGGAGAGTGCGGAATGAACTTACGCTTTTCCTTCTTCAACTTGGCGAGAGCGCCCTTGGCCGGTGCGTCGTTCGCATTCTTGGCATCGTTATCGACGCTATCGTCGAACGGTGCGCGAAGAGTGCGTTCCACGGCGTCGCTGTGGCGCCAGACGAGAACCTTGCCATTGTTGGCCGGCTTGTTGTCGTCTTCGCGGACGAGAATGTTGGTGAACCATTCCGGACGGGAACCCATACCAGACCACACCTTGAGATGCTTGTCGCCCTTATCGTAGTTCTTTTCGAGTTCGTGGTAGCGGTCCCAGACTGCACGGCAGATGGGGCAGTCCTGGCCCGGAGTATTACGGCAGCACTTCACTTCCATGTGAATGCCGTTGAGTCGTAAATGGTGGTAGAGAACCTTGACGCTTGGATAGGTCTTGTTCTTTACGCCTTCAATGCCTTGCGGGAGAAGACGGATGATTGCGCTGTAGCTGGGGTTGCGCTTGCTTACGCTAGGCTTCCAGCGAATCGGGTCTACAGACCCTGCAGCCGAAGTGGCTTCTTCGAGGTTGGACACGGTGTCGATGTCTAGGTCGAGGAAATCAGTGTTGTTATTTGACATGGGATTACTCCTTGGATATCATGGGTTTTCTTTGGTTTAACTAGGGTTTCAGTGGTTTCGGTATAGCCGGTCCACCAACGGCTGAAATATTAGAAAGAATAAATTTGAAATGCAACTCGGCGAAATTAGCGGTTTTTTAATGGATTTTCCTCATTCTGTCTTCAGTTTATCAGATTTGTCATGTGCCAACAACTGCATCGCGTCGTATCTCTTCAACGCGGAATCGACTTGTTCCTCCAGATTTTCCGGCAATTCAAAGTCGAGGTCGTCAAGGTGGGCATCCTTCAGCGCGGTAGTGACCTCGTCCATCAACGTGTCAAAATCCCAAGTCAACTGCTGGGAAATCACGTTGTTAATTACGCATAGGTCGGAGAACTTTGCGGCATCGCCGACCAGCTTCTCATTCTCGACCACGTTCGTATTGTTCGGATCGTAGTCATCTGCAATATGCAATGAACCGTCTTGGTCAATACGGAGAATACCGGCGGCTTCCTCGTCGGTCATAGCCTTGGCGTCGCTTACTTCTTCGTCATCACGAGCATACTCGTCGGCACGCTGCATGTAACTCTTACCGATGAACGGATTGCGCTTCTGGTTCTCTACCAACCACTTCTTGTAAGCCTCAGTAGCAACCAGCACACCAGTACCGGCACCGCCCACATTAGTGGAACCCATATTGACAATGGCGTTGACCAACTCGTCACGCTTTTCCTCTGTCGCCTTGTTCTCCTCGGCAACGTCGTCCTCGTGCTTGGCCAATATCTTCTTGAATGTTCCGCCAACCTTAAAATGCGACATAATTCACCTACTCGTCTAGTCCAGCCAGTATGAAAGCCTCTTCTTCCGGATTGTCCTCGGTCAGCTTGTCCGCGTAGTCGCTTGACAACTGCATCGGTTCATCAAGACCCAGGTCCGGACTGTCCACCATGACGGCGGCACGCTCGATATCGGCCTCGGTAGCGGATATTCCGTTCTCCTTGGCAACCAACAGCTTGATGTCCATGTCCAGCATGGCCGCCAACTTGGTAGCGTCGACCATAGTCTCGATAGCGACGAGGATAGCCATCATACCGAAATTCTTCTTCTTGAACTTGTTGTACATCCACCAGATACCGGCATTGAGCTTCTCGCTGTACTTCTTCAGCGTAGCCTCCGGCATCGTCAAAACCACGCACGCATCACCATCAAAACGAGGTGTTTTCAAGTACTCGTTGAATACTCGAAGGATTTCCTTGTTGCTGGTGTTTTCCAGCAAAATTGAGTCAAGATTCACCTGGTCGGCGTCGTCTTCCTGTAGATATTTGTCCAATAAAGCCATAAATAGTCTCTTTGTTCACCCATCTACAAATTACATCAAATCAGTTGACTGGCCATATCCGACATGCTGGCGAGCTTCTCCAGTTGCTTATCGTCGAGTTTTGCGCCTCTAGGAGCTCCACCTGGACGCCCACCGGTACGGCCAAACTGTTGGTTACCACCGTTAGCCTCAGCCGCCATCTGTACTTGGGTACGGAGTTCCAGTTCGGCAGCGAGATCCTCCTGGGTAGCATCATACCAGCGCATCGTGTTGAAATCGTACTTAGTGTAGAACGGAACTTCATTCTCGCCAAAGCGGTTCTTCTTGACGAAGTTAGCGTACATATTAAGCTTCTTCAAGATGTCGTCACGTGTAATCGTAATCATGATATCCGCAGTCTCGGCAAAGCCGGCAGAACCAGACACAGACTCCAGACCGGCGTCAAGGCGAGAATAACCAGAACGGTTGAACTGAACAGCGGATATACCGGCCATATTACGGTCAATGCACATCTCGCGCAATTGTTCGGCCTTCTCTTGACCGTCCAGATACATATTCTCAAGACTACGACGGCTATGGTTCGGCTTCATGATGCCGATATAGTCAACCACGAGAACGTCCGGATTCTTCTTGTAAATCGAATAGAACTGGTCAATGCGTGCTTCAATCTCGGACGGCGTAGTAGTCGTCTTCATACGGACAACCTTCAACCGGCCAAGTTTCTCTACACCCGGAACCTTCGTATTCTCAATCAGCGCACGACACTCGTCAACTGAAAGGTCGGCAACTTCGTACTGGGCGACTCCGGTCAAGTTGGCTGCAAGCCGGCGCCATACATATTCTTCGGAAAGTTCCAGAGAAATGTAAAGTACGTCATAGCCGTAACGGATGAAGTTACACGCCTCTGATCCCATCACAAGTGACTTACCCACGTTAGGCTGACCTACATAAAGCGTCATCGTCTTGCGCGGATATCCACCAGAGTTCGGGTCAGTCTTGTTCTGAGCCGTAAATAGGTTGATTGGCCCGATTGCCGAACGGATTGGATGGGACATTTCCTTCAACCTACGCTGGGCTTCCTCGATATCGTCAACCAAGTCAAGACCTAGACCAATATGCAGGCTGTAATTCAGCGTATCCCTTAACTTCGGTAACAAATCACGCACGGAATCCGGGTCATTACCGTACAATGCCTTAGCAGCTTCCCTCAACACATTTTCTGAGGCACGTTCATGATAGAAGCTTTCAAGCATAGTCACGACATAGTCCGGCTTCATATAGGGAATGTCGGCATTGCATATCAATAGAAGTTTCTGCCTCGCCTCCTCGCCAAAGCCGGTGTTACCCAAACCTACAATCAACTCTTGCGCTTGCGGTCTACGATTGTACTTCCTAATGAACTTGCGGATAATCGATACTATAGTCTTGTTAGTCTGATCTGCATACAACGAATCGTCCAAAAACGCAATCATTTTCGGCGCAACAGATACGTCCGTCAGATAGGTACGGAGTACCAGGTCTTCCCTCGTCAAATCATAAACAGCAGGCATACATCCTCTAAATACAGAAACTAAGCGCACCTCGTGGGTGCGCCCATTTTACTAGTCCTCGGCGTTCTTGTCCTCGTCGGAAATAGCATCAGCCAAGTCAGACGAGAGTACTGCCGTCTCCGCGTCTATCTGAGCCTTCTTTTCCTTCGTAGCCTTCTTAACTTCAGCCTCGTCAATGTCGAGACCTTCATCGTCTTCTACGAGGCGAGGCGGACGGAACTTGTAGGCAGTCTTAACGTACTCATCAATCTCGTTGAGAATTGTACCGAGGCCCTGCTTGGTAGTCATCATCTTCATCGTGCCAACAAACCACTGGTCGGGCGGAAGCTTCGGGTCCTTGATGACGAAGCAGTCCTTCTGCGTTGTCTTGCCGGTCTTTTCCTTCGGTTTCTGGAGGTTGGGGAACTTTTCCTGGCTATACTTTTCCACCAAGCCGGCATTCTCGGCAAGCTGTTGCAATCCGTAGTAACGGTTCAGACCGTGGTCATAGTCAAGATAGATGGGGCAAGCGAGCTTCTGCTTCACTAGACGGCTCTTGAACACTGTCGCGTTGAGAACGACACCCTCAATCTCGCCGTCCTTACTAGGCTTGGAGAAGGTCTTATGAAGACTGAGAATGATGGAAGTGCTGAACTTGGCGCCTTCACCGCCGGCAATCTTCTGCGGGTTGCCGTACATCGTGCCAGGATCCATGTAGATATGGTTCGTGATGAACATCGGAATGCCGAGGTTAGCTGCACGGTTAGTGATGGAACGGTACATGCCGGCCAAGACCTTGGCCTTCGTCATGTCCTGTTTCAGTTCACCCTTGGTGGCATCGTCAATAGCCTTGTTGGTAGAAAGGTTACCCTGAGAGTCAAGAAGGATAGCCACCTTGTACTTCAGCTCAATGCTGTTGCCACGGTCAATCTCCAAGTCCTTGATAATTCCGTTGACGGAAATGAAGAAATCTTCGACGGTAGTAATTTCCTTGATAAGACGATACTGACCGGGAATGAAGCCGTTCTGCTCTTCCAGATCCTCTTCGGTAGTTTCACCTTCGGTATCGTAGTAGAATATGTAGTAGCCCATCTGCTGGAGCTTCGCGGCGAAGTTGTTCTTGCCGATGTAGGACTTACCAGAACCCTGCTCGCCAGCCACCATCACGAACCTATTCAGCGGAAATCCACCGAACAGAGTACCAGATAGTAATGCGTTGAATGCGTAGGAACCGGTATCACAGAACCCGTAGGAAGGGTGCCTGATGAGCTTGTCGGCGTACCGGTCGCCGGTCTTAATCTTGTTCAGGAAGGAGAACTTGTCTTCTGCGACGTTTTTTACTTTTGCCATAATGCGGCCTCTTGGGAATATATGGTTAATTCGGGTTAAATTTAGTTAGGAATAATTTGAATTACAAATCGGCTAAAAAACAGTATTTTTGACCTTATTGGGCAATTCCGACAGCAAGTTTATACCTCCCTCCAAGCTCTCCCATGCGTCCGAAAGACTCATTAGGGGAGTCATAAATACGTCAACTTTGTCAAAATGCACCTTAGTCCAGGGGAAACGCATGTCCTTGATCTTCAACGGCCTACGCGTCATTATCACGTATGGTTCAAATTCATTCAACCTCTTGGCGTCGTACGTGCCCTCTATGTTATCCAGCTTCAGTATCGCCTGGTTGTCCTCCACACCGGTAATGCGCACTACTGGCGGAGTATTCCGGCACTCCAGATAGACGAGCGACTTGGAATGACCCATATTCGTAAACAGTTCTCCATACCTCTTATCGCGTATCACACTCAGATATGTACCGAGGTTGAAATATCCTACAAGCTGCCGGTGACGTGGCATCTGGTAACTGGTATAGACGAAACGAGCGAGCAACGGCTCATACAGCTTGCCGTTATTATCACCAAGCGAGGTCATTAGCCCGTAGATACCCTTCAAGTCCTTCTTTCCGTACTGACGCATGGAAAACGACTTGTCATTCGAGTCGATCACTAGAGTAGTGCTATTGAAACGGAACTTTGACGTAAACGAATAGCCGCCCAAATCCAGTCTAGAATTCTGCGGAAACCTATTTAACGCATTTGCTATACCGGACGCCGTCGTGTCGCTTGCAGTCACACTGTCGTCTACCACATGTATATCGACCGTACGACCGTTCAGGTGAACCGACGGAACGCTTACACCCATCGAATTGTTGTACGGAAGGTAATCCAGCGCCACATAATCAGCCAAACGGTTATTCTCAACCATGCCGAACTCGTCGGCAACCGACATATAGTCGCTATTCCGGTTCTTGACGTAAACCAAGACCTTCTGCCCAACGGTCTGTATCAGCATTACACCATCCTACCACGGTTCTTGAACGGCAACTTAATGAACTCCGTCCTGGCACTAGGCAATACACAGCACAACAACAGAAAGTATCTGTTTTCGCTATCATCAAACTCGCACGAGCTCTGGTCGCCGTCAATATAGACACGAGGCTCGTACATGTTCACCTTCTGGATGCACTCCTGTAGTAACGACAGTCCTTCCGCTTGCGACCCAAGCTTGAACAGTCGCTCAGTAATTCCCGTGCCAAAGTTCTGGCTAAACAACCGTTCGCCAGGATTGGTCAAGAGAATAGAATACACATTCTGGATAAGGCTGGTCTCGTCAGTAACCTCGGTAATATTGTTGAAGCCCATGTCACGGTTATACAATGCGGTAGCCCCTACACGGGTCATGTCGACAACGCCAGGTTCTTTTTTCTCAGCAAGCTTCACACTCTTGCCAATATTATCTGACTTCACGTATACGTAGGTACCACCGGTCGTAAGTGGAATATCCGCCGATGACCCCCTAGACTTCCTATATACCATAACGTTTGATGAGCCATGCACGTCCGGTACATATACGTCTAGATAAGTAGAATTTCCGGCGACAATAGGAGCAACCCCCTCGCCAATCATCACCTTATTATTGAATATCGAATTACCAAACGTATTCACTGTACCGTCTACCGGTACAATTTTCAGAATTTGTCCAGCGTCTACTGTTGTCGCAGACACCACAATATCAAACGGGTCCGGCTTCAGTTCGCCAGCTTCGCCACCGGTAATCAGTATATACGGAGCCTTCGCAGCATCACCGCAATCGCTCGAACTAAAAGATATGGTAGGCACGCCGTCACCTACAACTTTTATCGCTATTGACGGAGAGTATACCGCATTTCCGGATAGCCAATCACTCAGCACCTCAGAATCAATCGGTATATGAACTTGGTTTCCATAATCACCGCAATCAGTACTAGGTATATCAGTAGCCTCATTCACATGCTTCATAGCCGGATTAGTCAAAGTCACGCTGCCAATCGGGATACCAGTAATGTGCTGAGATGCTATATCATAATCCATTAGCGGACTCCAACCAGCAGAATCCATCTGGTACAGCACTATAGTCGCTTCACTGCAATTCATGCTGTTTACATACAAGACCAGTTCAGCAACGGCATTTTCCGACTCAATAGTATTCGGTGAAAACTGCAAGCAACTTACCGAGTCAACCCGTTTACCATTAACTTCACCGCAACGGCATACAAGGATATCGCTTCTATTATGGGTGGCAGACTCCTCATTCGCAGAAAAATACGTGTCCATAACAGGTGTAGCCTTTAACGTATTCGCCGTGTGGTCGTATTCAGACGAGTTTTCAATCGTAAACGCATCGTCACTGCCAACCAATACGGACGGCCAATTAACCGGAATTGCCTTAGACGGTGTACGAGGACAATACATTAGCGACACATTCGGAACGGAATCGTCTTCCAGTACAGCCGATACAATGACTCTAGAGCCATCCACCGCTATAACCTTGGTATTACAACCATCCAAGCAAACAGTATCGTCAGCTTGCATAGGTACGACCATCTGTCCATAATTCTCATAATCATAGGTAAACTGCGCAGTCTCTGCCGTCAACTTAAATAAGGTTACCGGATTACATTCATAATAGCACGCTTCCCATACAGAAGCAATATATGATTTAGAACCATAATTATATTTAATACCAGAATAACGACCATCAATATACAATTTCTGTATTATAGAAAGCGTATCACCGCCACTATAATGGTCTACTGTATACGAATAGGTTTCGTCATCCTCCTTTGTGACCCTATATGTACCAAAGATACGCCGACCAAGAATTCCAAGCAAATGTTTTGATGTAATGCTAGAGCAATCTAATGTAACCGCTGTACCATCAGCTAATTCATCATAGGTAGTAAACTGTACTTGGTTAGACGATACCGTCAGGCTAGTCAATTCAATATTAGCCACTTTACGCTCAATTAATATATTGACCGGGTTGATTCGCAGTGCATCTACATACGATTCAGAGTCCTCATCAAAGAAATCACTGAAATCAATAATAGTATCTTGAGTTTTTTTCAATGGAACGACAATTTCTGTGTTAAATTTATGCGCATCTATACGAGGCGGACGAAATTCTGCATTCCAGTCATCATACAACGCCGTTTCAGTACCAACCATCAATCCGGTACCAACATCGCCGGTATACGACAAAAAGCGCGGATACGATAAGAATAATCGTGCACGATAATGCCCTTCGTCCAACGGAATGTCAGACAGGCTAATCGTGTACTGCAACCGCCCAGAATTATTTGATGGTCTAACAGTTACTTGCATAACAACTTACCTACACTTTAAAACATGCGGGTTGCCGCACCCATCATCAAATCCATATCATCGTCATCAGCCCAACCAGAATTATCCTCGGCATTATCCGCGTCAGGTTCAGTAACATCGGCGGCAGATGCCGGCGCATCGTCTACCTTAGTATTAGGAGTAGCCGGCGCATCAGTTGTCTTCGGCTGCTTAGTAACGCCCTCTTCATCCATACGCTTAGAAACATAACGCGCAATATTAGAAATTGAGGCTATATCATCTTCACTCCAAGTATCACATTCGCGCTTACTTAAATTCTCAAACGGCCTTAACGCAAAAGGAGGAATCGTCATCAAAGAGCCACCGCCAGATTGGTCATTCGCTCGATCAACATAATCCTTCATCCTAGCAAATAGATCACAAAGTGGCATCTCTATGCCATTTGGCAATGTATACTTAGTAGCCCATATAGCACTACGGCGAGATTGCCCATCCGCTTTCTCTGACGCAACAGCCTTGTCCGGTGACAGTGTATTATACACCTTCAATAACTTTTGTTCAACATTCATCCAGAAATTACGAAGCACCGCCAACATAGTCGTCAACAATTTATGAATATTGACATCCATGCCGCCACGGAGATTACGCGACACTTTGCCATTCAACTCACCATATTCTTGGTTAATTCCTAGGTCAACCAATTTAAGCGGAGAATCACTATAATACAGCGTCTTAGTCGGCAATTCCACGCCATACGCCTTAGCAAACCCCAACGTAAAATCAGCTATCAAGTTCACTTTGGCAAACGTAGCTGCATCATCATCTTGACTAGGTATTTGCGTTGTATCAAATGCGGGATTAGGAATAGCCTTGCCAATGTTTGTTGCAATTGACTTATATTTTTTAATTGCATTGACCACACGAGTGATAAAAGCATTTAAGTCAGTCTGATATTCTTGATATTGGTTGACCATCTGCTCTTTCATGTATTCAGCCATTTCAGTCTGATTGGCTTCAGAGTGATGCTGCTGAGATGCTTCATCGTCCTTATCGTCGGTAGGTTTCTTTTCCTCGCTAGAGGTAGTTTGAACCGTAGTTATACTAGTCAACAAAATACCCTTCTGGCGCAGTATTGACGCACGATTTTCCATCTGTTCACGGAATATCGCAGTATTTTTCGGGCTTAATACAATTTTATAGCCAGACTCCGGATATCCCGGTTTGACCATAGACAACTTGCAATCATATATTCCACACGCACGCAATACGCCAATCGGTTTGACCCTCACCAATTCTTCTAGAGCAAGTTTACTACCGTAAATCGCAGTTTGTTCACCCGGTTCAACCGGACCCATATTATAGTTGCATAGATAATGCTGAGGAGTATTAATCAACTCATACGCGGCTTTGTCTATCTCGCTCTCGGTAACTTCATCAAAAACACCCTTATTAAACATCTTCCTAGCAGTGTTTTCTACCAAGCCCTTCGGCATAAAATGCACTACTCCAGCAGGCAACTCATGTACAATAGTAACCAAACGTTCTACCGTAGCCGGCCCGCTCTTATCCTTGGCAATATAATTAATGACATTTCCTTGCCGGGTATACAAGTCATCATCGGATGGATTACCAAGCATTTCAACAATAATTGTCATGACTTGGTTCCATGCGCCTTCTCGCTGTTCCTTCGCTCGTGCAGAGTTAAGCTCATTCATCCGCGCATTCAGTTCTTCTTCATCATAACCCTTAGACATAAGTTCCATCTCTTCTGCTTGCCATATAGCTTCGGCAAAGTTATGTAACGCATTCTGAAGCAATGTAGTATCAACATTCTTCTGTAATCTATTCATGCGAACATATTCTATTAACGCCAATAGCTCTGTGTCAAACAGCGTGCGTCGACTCAGTGGTTTTCCATCATAGCTAGCCATAGATTAACGCCCCTTCTCATCAAAAAAGTTTTCAGCAACATTAAGCCACTGTTGAATGGTCATTTCACCAACAATAGCCATAATACCCTCTTGAACCGTATATTCATCCATAGTTGCACCGAATACAACACTAGGCTTAATAGTAATGCCAACCAAGCCAGTTGCCGCCAATAGCATCACAGTTTCAATTGAATCTGCAAGCTCAAGCGGACTTGTTATACCAGCTAGGTCGGTATTAGCCGGCAAATTCCGAGACCTATTATTTGTAATTAATTCAACACTACGGTCAGAATCCAGTGATTCTACATATTTAATCACATCCTCTTGTTCAAGCACTGACGTAATGTAATAATCACTATCCACTGCTTTATACGAAAAGTAAACTATATTTTCACCTAAATCCTTTAACGCAGGAATCTTCAACTTAGATCCATCACACGGAATAAGATTCTTTGGCATCTCAAGTATTTTTCTCACCAGCTGTTCGGCCAACTCCTTATTCCTAGTCCAGTGAGCAAATATATTTGTCATATTAAACGATTCGGTTTCCGCAGACAATGTCACATCAGACGTACATTTTTCCGCATATTTCTTAATACGGTCATAGAATTTAGGATTCTCCTGGTTAAACAGCGCTAATCCATGAGCGTCTGTCGAATATAGAGTAATATCGCCTAAACGGAACAATGTCAAGACATCATCCGTTCCTTCTATAAAGTGAACGTTTCCATGAGCTATATCAAAAGCAGTCCGAGTAATGGTATTGCTGAATATGTAATTTCGATGTTCCATTGAAGGCGGATGTCCGCCGCGCTTCATCAACTTTTCTCTCGCTACGGCATATGCGTTAGCAAACGCATCGCCACCAGCACATTTTCTACCATCCTCATATGTGCTACTGCCAGACGCGATATCATAGTCATTAATACCAAATGCAGTAAGCAACTTTAGCCAGATGTCAGCAAATCCAGAGATAGCCATAATATTCTGCCACATGTAAGATACATGCAGTTTATCTAGTCGCTAATCTGCTAGAACGGCAAATCGAGTAAAACCGGCACCTCGTCGACATCCTCATATTCATCACGGACGTCGCTTTCGTTCATCATATCTGGCGCATCGGCCTCCTGGGATGTCCCGTTGACTTCCTCGTCAATGTCTCGCAACATCTTGAGCAACATGGCGTAGCACTCCAAGTACTCATCGTCATCAACGACAAACTGCCCCATCGGCAAAGCCGTCCGGCGAATTGTCTCCACCGCACGACCATAATATCGGGCAGAATTAGGCACCCAAGCCTCATATACAAAACCATCGGGAGACGGCTGGACACCGGCCAAAACTACGTCCGGGTCACCCCCTACCAAAACCACCTCACGCCCAGCTGTCGGAATATTGGCATCGGCCACAGTAAAGTCCCTGTACGGACGGATAGCCTTTGCCAGTACAGAATCAATTACATAGATGTCATACATGTACCGTCCAGGAAGATATAGACTCCCCATAGGGGACATCTTTCCGTCCTGTATAGCCATCTTGACCAAACTAGGATCTATATCCACCGCGTCAAGCAACGGGGACTTCTTCGACCAGTCAAGGACATAGTCGTTCACATTGACCGAACTGTCCACATAGCCCAAAGACACTACATGGTTAGAATCAGAGTTGCATAGACGAGTGACTACCTGGTTCATCGAGTTCTCAAAATCGGCGTCATGCTCGTCAATGCCGGAAATAGCACGGTGAACCGGGAAAATATATGGAATTCCGCCAAATACCATTACATAAGTCATCTCTACACGAGCATACATGCCCAGAACGCCACTGGCCGTGAACACCTTGACCGGCGGTGACGAGTCCGGATACTTATTCAGAAGGGTCTGCACATACTGCTTGAACTGCTCCACTATGTCAGTGCCGTCTATATCGGAAAGATAGACAAAGACGTCACTGTCGCTGACACGGACCAGTCCGCTGGAAACATATCCACCGCTGGCAGACCTAAAGTTATTGACTGCGCCCTTCGCTAGACGACCGGCGGTAGACAGTATATATCCACGAGAAAACCAGCCAGCAGCCGAGGCTACCGACCGGTTGACCGCACGGACGGCATTTCTAAGCCGTCCGGCCACAGATGCTATCCTAGAGCGCAGAGACATCGACAATCAGTCCAAGACTGTTCTTGACATCCTCGTATACCGGCGTCAGCGACGGAGATCGAACGGATGTCTCCTCAAGATTTATAATCGTGTCGGCAATCGCCTTGGCGATGACTTCCGGAACTTTTTCTGTATCGTAGTCGATAGTGAAATCGTTCTTGACCGCGATCTTACCATTCTCGTCTCGACCGACACCAGCCTTCTCGTAGTCCTCGTCGGAAACGTTGACCGTATCGATGAATTCGTCAAACTTGCAACGCACCGGCCAGGTACAGCCCAGCTTCTGTGCATTGTTGATAATGTTGATACGGTCGGATACCTTCAATTTGACTATTGCCATAATAAAACCTCTCTGGCGCTAAATTATATCATTTATACGGCTATTTCGCCATTCCCTAGCCCTGGCCACGTCCTCGTCGGTACGTTCCACCTTCACGGAGAACACCAGATCCACGCTACCGACCTTCTTACGTACCGGAAGCGTATCAAAGTCAGATGGTTCAAAGTTCACATAGGAACTCCACGAACCGACAGACACCTTCTTGGTAACCCCAAGCACGAGGTCTTCCGGATATACGGAAACCGATACCGGCACCGCCTTGACTGCCGGATCGTAGCAAACGCCGTCCACCGGCGTAACCGTAAAGGAAATATTCAAATTACCGTTTGGTCCGCCATGCCTACCGCTATTTCCGGCACTGGGAACCCTCGTCTTCAACGTACCGGCAACATAACGGATAGCTTTGGTCACGGAGTGCTTCACCATGCCGGTGCCCTTGCATACCTTGCACGGGTCGGCCTTGACCTTGCCGTAACCGTTGCACTTCTTGCAATCAGACTTCTTGCCCATTAGTACCACATAGCCATATCCGCCACATACCGAGCAGTTGTGCTCGCGACCGCCACCAGTACCATCACATTCCAGGCATTCGGTATTGCGCTTGAACTTCAACGGCATCACGTCAATACCGCCGAGGAACACGTCCACCGGTATCTTGACATTCAGCTTGATATCCGTCCCCGGCTTCATGTCAGTATTGGCCTTCGGCGGATTCTTGAAATTCTCGGCAACTGTAGGGCGACCAAATACCGAAGAAAGCATATTGAACTCGGCAACAAATGCATTCTTCGTGTCGTATTCCTTACGCTTCTCCGGCGTGTCGATCGTATGGTAAGCCTCATTGAGCTCCACCATCTTTGTGTCATCGCCGTCATTCTTGTCCGGATGGTACAACTTGGCCAGTTCCTTGTACTTTGCCTTGATTTCCTCGTCAGTCGCATCCGGACTCACCTGTAGAATATCATAAACGCTCATCTTTCTTCTCTAGCGATTGCATGTACTCTTCGCAAATTCTGACTATATGGTCACACAGTTTATCGGGGATAAGGGAACGCTTAATATGACCATCGCGACCCTGCGTACCGGTACGGCTACCACGCGGAGCCGCCTCGTGGCATGGGGAACCCGGCTTGCATGGAGGAAGGAACTTCGGGTCCGGATGGTTCGTCCAGATATCCGTAGGCTTCTGTCTAGTATCTCCGTACTGGCAGTAGCACACCGTATAACGAGGTTGTCCGGCAACGAACGGCATCTTGCGCATAGCGCCACGCGGATTCTCGCGGAACCACAGCTTCGGGTTCAATTCAGCGATAAGTTCATTGCAGTGAACGTTCAGCTGGTCACAGAACTTGGCGTAATCGGTAACCGGTTCCAGATAGCCATTCACGTTACGACGGTGGTGTGAAATAGCAGCCACAGAATATGTGGTACAATTATGTACAATTATATTATTAGCTGTATACGACTCATCGTCCTCAACAGAAAAATTGTATACCGTAGTTTGCTTTGCCGGCAATTTACGAACAGACCTAATATTAACCCACGCATACCCATCTTCTATAGTATACTGTAACCGATTTGTAGCATCTCGATAAAAGCCTAGTGTATAAGAGGTATGTACATTAACCTTACGACCGCATATCACCGCGTTCGGATTATTGTTTACAACCATACTACAGTATCTATTATATCCCTTCAATATAGCCAACTGCAAGCTGTACGCAAGTTCACGACTAATCGTCGTCATTGCACACACCGGATTCTTCAAACTAACGTCCCAATGCCCATCAGCACTGATATATCCGTCCAAGAACTTCCGCAACAAGTCAACAGGCAAATCCAGTAGTTCTGGCGTTATACGCTTATTTAACGCACCTACACCATACCTACTCAAAAATACAGCCCATTCTTTACTATGGATAGTAAAATGTGACACAGAACCTTGTGTCCGAAAGCCAAACTTTTCATACAATTGACTCAATATCGGCTTAATTTCATCAATTTCATCATTAGAGCAAGTGATATCTACAATTCCTTTCTCAACAGAAACCGATCCATCACCAAAATACCGCCCTACCAACCACCAGAAATTTCCATTATTAAGCAACTCCCCAATAGTATTTACAATATAACTATGAGTCTTACCATAACCATTAGTCTTGTAATATACGGTACCATCATACTGAGGAAGCTTAGATTCTTGATTAATAGGGATACCAACTCTATAGGTCGTGTCTAAGTCCTTCACTGGTTTCCATTCAGCCGGAAGCAATTCACTCACTCGACATGAATGTCCGCCTTTACTTGTCGTGTAACCATGTTTCTTTCGTACATAATAAGGATGTTCGCTTGATACAATCACCGGTTCACAGCCAGAAACCTTTATTTCATATATCTTATGCTTGTTAGTTTTTTGTGTAGCATAAACCGATTTATAACGATTCTTATGCGTTAAAACCCTATCAAAACACTGAATATCTTCAACTTTCTTATATCCCTGGTCTGTCCAGATTAACGTGCCGGCTGGGAAACAATCGGGCGATTCCCATACGACATCCGGCTGACCAAAACGGTCTAAGATATCTTGTGCTGTTATTTTTGATACATCAGCGTACCAGTCAATGTCCGGATGTACCTTGTCCCAGTCAATAGAGTAAACCTCGTGACCCTTCTTTTCAAACGCCTTACCTATGCAACGCTCGCCAGCAAATAATTCAAGAACTTTCATACAGCCTCCGACTATATAAACTATATCAAAACTATACGGGACACTATGGACGGGTTCAGAATACTGATGGAAACCGCCAAAAAGAAGCGGAAATACAACGATACGACGAAGGCTCATCACCCTCGAGTCGGGTTTCCTGGCTACGGCTACGGAAGCAACCCCGGCGACCGTCCGGGCGAAACCCAGAAGTTCCAGCCCAGTCTCGGCGACGGTCCGAAAGTACCGGACGCCACTACCGTCCATACCAACAACGACGACTACACCGGCGTCATAGCAATGGGTAACGGCGGCGGTGGAGGCGGATTCTGTGCTCCGGTCGCAGCGGTAATGGGCGGTGGAGACGGTGGCGGTGGCGGATGCGGCGAATCGATAGAAGCCAAGCAGATTGACGCCATCATTGAGTCATTCCGCGAGGCCAACCCGAACAGCGATGTAATGAACGAAATCAACAAGGTGTTCCACGGCATTATGGAAGGAAACGGCTTCCTGTACCACTCATGCGACGGCATGTCGGCACTTTCCCCCTACAAAGAAGTACCTCCGACATCAGAAACACAAGTATCCGCACTGGCGGCGGCGTGCGAGGCCGCGCTAAGCGCCTTCAAGGGATATACCGGATACGACTACTTATCCTGGCGACAGAAATAAAAAAGGCGGCATTAAGCCGCCTTCTTTATTTTATAGCCCCTCATTAAACATAGGATCGTCAGCAAGCCTCTTTGCCATATCCTCAGAGGCGTCCGTTTCCATGCTTGCAGCTGATTTTTCAGCATCCGTCGCTATCGGGTTCGACTCACTCGGTGGTTCTTCGGAAGCAGCCGGTACCGGATTCTCAACAGGAACCTTCTCAGCCTCATCACTAACAGCATCCTCATCAGCAACGCCATCCGTGCGCTTGGTAACCTTAGACAAATCATACGACTTGGTTCCGCCATCGGTAATTGCATCGAACGCTTTACGGAAATTCTCTACCGGATTACCTTCATCCATAGCGGCCTTCGTACACAGAGATACAAATACTATATGAGTGAGCCATCCAAGGCTAGTCTTAGTCATCTCGCCAAAGTCCTTGGCTTGGTATGTTTGAGCAACCATACCCATCACTTGCTGAATTTTCTGAAGAACACCCTTATCATTCGAATCCATAGCGTCCTTAGTTTCATCAAGCACCTCCAAGCACACACCAATACGAACACCAGAAACATAACACATCAACGCAGTAGTAAACTTACTGACCGAATCAAATCCCTTACTTATCTTGCCCAGCTTGATAGCCAGCAAGCATATATAAGTAAACGTATTACGGTCAAACGTCAATCCAGGATACTTCAACTTGACAAAATTTCCATTCTTGACAATGATACCGTCGTCAACAAGGTCAGTTTCCAACGCATTCACCTCATCAAGATACTTCTCGTCAATATCCATCGTGTAGTACGGATTCACTCGTAAGTGAGCAATACGACGCATAGCGGCTTGACACGGCAAGATACTAGCAAACGCAATAGACCGCTTACCGTTCTTATACTTCTCAACGAAATCATTGTACCATTCTTGAGCGCACTCGACCCATGTATTATCGTCGGTCTTGCGTGAAGAAAAACGATCCATCAAATCAGTAATATGCTGCTTACGTGCTGTACTATCATCTCCCCAGATACCGGTCGGTATACCAGTCGGCGTGTCCAACACAAGCAGATGTTCAATAACGCTTACAAGTCCGCGTAAATCACTACCCATCAGGTCAATCTGAGAAGCTTGGTTTTCACAGTACTTCCTAGTGCCAACACGCACATCCTTTCGACTAAGCGATGCCGGAATACGAGCAAGTATGTTAGCCATATTACCCACCCATTCAATATCGGCACCAGACAACTCGTTAGACATCATCTGCGGATATGCATTAGGCTCGCCAGACACCATGCCGAGTGTATCAATATCAATATCCTCGCCGGATTTCAACTTATCAGAAACAAGGTTCATTATAACCTTACGGCCACCTTTCTGTCCAAGCGAGTTAGTCGCGACAATAATAGAAGACAACGGAGTATCCATGTCATTACATAGACGATAGAGTGACTGCATGGCGGCCTTCATCAAGTCATTAGCCTTATCGGCATAATCACCGGACATTTGAATATTGCCTTCCAAGTCAAACGTACCAAACCGATTGATAATGCGATTGCATATGGATATCCTGACCGTATGTACCAAGTCTTTAACATCCGTATACATGCCGTTCTCGCCAGTAATCAACTGATAAATCGTGTTATCATCAAGCGCAACACCGGTATCAGCGTTCACCTTTTTGCCGTTTTGGTTAAAGCCAAATGTCAGTGACCGAGTGTCATTCAAGATATCGTCTGAACTGCCCAGCTTGTCGGAATACATCTGCTTATATGCATGAACATTACCTCCGTTTCTCGCGGCGTCAAGCACACTAGCGACAGTAGGATATTTCTCCGTATCACCATGCCGTTCGTCATCTATGATAGCACTAATCAATTCACGTTGCAAGTCATTAGTAGCGAGTCCTTTATACAAAGCAACGCCGGTAAACGAACTCTCAATTGAATTGAATATACGCTTTTCAATGTCAGACACGCGCTCATCCATCATAGAACGATCAAATACATTGAAAGCCTTGCCCAATGTATACGCATACTTCGCCAATTCCGGATTTTCCTTCATGTCGTCAATAACCAACGAGATGTACGACTTTCGGCCAGCACGCTCAGAGTCAAGCGTCTCACCAAGCCTTGCAATCTGCTTAGTCATCTCGTCATTTCCCTTACTACGCAACTGGGTACGAGCAAACGCATCCATTGCACGGCCATAGCCACTACTTCTATTAGCAGGGTCAACCACAGACGATACACCCATCAACCTTGCTTGGTCAACATCATTTGACAGCCTAGACAGCAATATTCTTCCATACGAGCAAATCAACTTTATCACCGTAGGCACCAACTCGCCATTATCGGTACACGCTTCTATACGAGACAATGCGTCACTCGCAACTCGCCTAGACATCGGATTTCCACTATATTTTTCAATAATATTAGACGCATTGGTCAACGTAGCAACCAAATCTGATTTGTCGTCAGTGCTAGGTACCATGATATACTGAGACAGTATATAAATAATCTGGGCAATCGCACTCTCGTCCGACATGGTATATGCAAACAAACGGCGATCGACTTTCGTAGCACCATATGTCGTAGCGTACTTAGACAAGTTGCCAAGGCATTCAGCGGCTATACCAGCCTCCTTAATAGCGTACTTCAATTCATCGACAGTTACCTTTCCGTGTTCTATTGCATCAATAATTTCAGCCATATGCGGCTGTGCTTTCTTGTATTTGTCCAGCACTTGCTTAGCAGCACTCACAGCAATAGTCGAACGCTTGTAGGTCTTGATAATTTTTTCACCATACATCGTCATACCAGGACTCAGTTCGTACGTATTGCCAATATAGTTAACCCATGCGTCGATATTATCATCAGATGGCGCTGTTGTATCTTTTGACCGCACAAACTCCATAAATTGAGTAAAATCATCTTTAATAGACTCAGCCACGTCCTTGGCCGACATGTAATTGCTACACAACTTCAATACGCGTTCAATATAATCACCATCCAGTTCTACATCAGCAATATTGCTTGGTTCATCAATGGAGTTATGAATATCGTTATACAGTTGGTTGAGTTTAACGTTATTTTCATTCTCCTTCGACATAACAGTCAACTCAGGCATGCTAGGAGTACCGCCACGTGAAATATCGTAGTCAACGTCAATATTATTAGTTTCAACATCATCGGCAGAAGGATTAGCTATTCCATCTAATGATTTTAACAGCGCGGTAGCCTTAACGAACTGACTGATATTATACCGAGTAACCTTAATCAAGTTGGCTTGAGGGGATCCCTCCATCGTCATAGCCAAAGCAACTTGCACATGATTAATCGTAGCAAGGGTTACATTTTCCTTACCATAATCAACCGACTTTAAGAAATCTTGATACAATTGTGCAATATCGCTATCTTGCGATTCAGATAAATTCCGCTCATGCTCCTTAATAACATCCAATAACGCCGATATCCTATCATGGCCAGCCACAACAAACGGTTCAATCAAATCAGTAGCTTTAAGCTTAGCAGCCTTAAATGCAGCGGCACGAGCCGATTCAGTTTTAGCCGCTGATATCTTATCATCCAACGCCTTCAAGTCATGATATTTCTGCTGACTATTTTCCGGCAACATGCCAATCAACAACTCACGTAATTGTGGCTGTGAGGTCACCTCTTTCATGCTCATAGCGTGCGTCAATTTACTATAATAATAACACGTATTACGCATAACTACTCTAAGTGAACTTTTCGCTTCATAACGCATAGCCATCACATTGTACGCTGTATATACATCACACAACGGACTAATATCAACACTGCTATCAGGCGACATCATCTTAACGAATGTAGACACCACATTATCAATCACCGCTTGTCCACCAGCAACCAAATCTTCCGGCGTCGGCGATATTGATAAAAATGCATCTCGTAAATCCTTTACACGCAACCCATACGTTTTCTCTACAGTACGGTCAATATAATTAGTTATCGCGTTGTTGTACAAGTCACACATACGACGCGCTTTAGTCATCTCGTCAGAGACATTGGCCGTGACATTGTCAGCAACTCTTTTAATAATAGCGTCGCGGGTATCATCGTTATCAATTTCATCTGACGCAATAAACCCATAAGATGTTAAATCATCGCGAAAATCTTTATCATGCCACCGACGGTCAGCACGAGTGCTAGCGCTGACTTGTGAATTACTATAAATATTGGCGTTTGAGACTACATCAAGTTGCTTCTGTATCAATTCAGATTGTTGTTTAACGTCAGCAAAATCACCTTGTTTCAATTCTGAATAAGCCAATATACCGACCAATACAACCCATGCACGAGTTCTATTAGGTAAGGTTATCGGCATTAACGACGAACTAACATAATCCTTGTATACATTACGAATGTCGTTTCTCTGGATTACATCCGACTCAATAGTCCGATCAGTTAATGCACCGGTATACGCAACCGTAAGTTCATTGCCATCAAACTTAAAGAATTTACTTGATATTTCACCACTTGTCGAAAGGCCGAGCGTCTTCTTACGGTCATCTGAACTATATAAGCCGAACGATACGATTGGTTGAGGAAGGCCAGACGCACTAACATCTTCTTGATTTACAAGCATGCCACTAAGATCAGAAGACCCACCACATATCACAAGACGGCGAATAGCCTTAAACGCCTCGGACATATTGGACTGAGTGTCTTCGTCCAAAGGTTCATGGAACAACTTCTTGAACGGTGGCGATATATAAGTTTTTTTAAAGTTAGAATCAAAATAATTCTCATACAACTCAAGCGCATCAAGTATTGTGCCATGCAATATCAACGCGTTCATTGTATCAGACGCTTGCTTGCTAAGAATAGAGTCTAACGTAGTAGCAAATAACTCAGCCGTATCATCAGATGGCACCGGCAGTTCAAACCCGGCCTTTTTAAACGCGAGATACAGTAACCTATACATGAACTTTACATACCGTTCACTAAATCGGAATCCAGACAATGCATTGATGCCAAACACCTTATAGAACTGTCGGCATGTAAACCGAGTACGATCATTCAATGTATTCATCTGGGTGGTATTGTCGCCAAGTGTATCCATATTCTTTACTTCCATACGGACACGGATATCATCAATACCACTATCAGTATTCTCATCAGTATCGGAGTCAACCAACTCCGATACATTCACTTCTTTACCCAGGCCATCATCCTCATCATATACTTTCTTCTTCGACAAACCGGTACGCCACGTTTCCGACACCAACTTATAGAGTATTTTCGCAACCGGCTGATTTTTAGAAAACCAAGAATTTCCCTTTAGCTCTGCGCCATTCACGTACTTATTAAGTACGATAACAGCCATATTTAATTTAACAGCATCGTCTATCTTCTCGTCGGATATAGTATCCGGATTAATCCCGGCAACATCTAATATCGATTTCACTACGGTTTCATAACTATCATACTGCTTAGCAATAATGTCCAGTAAATCATTAACCTCCGACGCAGCGGAATAATCAGTATCAATAGTGGTCTGTGGACGAGTAGGAACCATTTCCTCGCACGAGCTTTCCAACGCATAATAAAAATCTCGCGCAGCCGTACGGAACATATTAGGATTAACCTCTACGTCACCAGACTTCCTTGTATCATAATTCACGCTACGGTTGATAGTCACTAGATTTTTAAATAAAGGAATCGCCTTACGGTAACCAAGCTCCTCGGCACGACGCAGCAACTGCATCGCCAGTTCTGGTATAACCACGGCAGTGATATAGACAAAACGCCTCTGCATGTATTCATCATCACACGCACGTATACCACTATTCCAACCACTAGTAGCACTGGCTACCTCACCCAGAACCGCCGCTATCTGTCCAGTTTTCGCATACTGCGTGTACGAAAACGGGTATTTAGTACCGCCATTCGTTTCTCCGGTCAATATCTTTACTACGGCTGAAGCCGTGCTAATAAGAGAAGCGATTTCATTTACATCAGCAGTCTCTAGCAATATTTCGGGATTCTGCATATACTCATAGCCTTATCACCATTCATCCAGCAGTTTATCAGTTTAATCGCACTGCAAAACTGATAAACTAGGTTGAAAATCACGTAAATGGTTAGGTATGGCCGATATTCAGCACATTTTAGAAGACTACCTTGATTACGCCGGGTTAGACTCCAATAAGGCAAGAATGCTCAAAAACGAAATGAGTAAGTTGCAAGGTAATCAACAACTTAAGCCACACGAAACAAAGAGCGGTAAGCCAATGGGTGATACTGAAATCACGCAATTACTAGAAAGGCTATGCCAAACACTACCCATACTTGACGGAGAGGTTCCTGTAGAAACACTCTTATCTAATCTAGAAACCGCATACGATATCGGTAAACTTAATCTGGATCCAAATGAACCCGATGAACTAACTAAATTGAAATCAAAAAAACCTATTAAAAAATGGCTCGACCAAGTCGTCAAAGACGCAAATACGCCAAATACAGAGGTTGCAGAGAAAGGCAAATCTCCAGACCTCATTGATGATGAGATTTCCGATTTCGCGGCAAAATTTGCTGAAGGATTCGGCTCAATGTTTAGCGGGGACGTTGATACGTTAAGTTCCGACAATACAATACCTACCAACGAGCAACCAACTAATACGGATGGTCAATCAAGCGATAATACGCAATCTACCGACCAAGATACGCCATCTACCGACCAAGCGAACGAAACAGACAAAACTATCAAAGCGGCAAAGGATAAAATAAAAAACAAGCTCGCAAATGCACAGAAAATTATAAACGGGTCAACTACACGTAAAGGAACTAAAATACGTTCATTAGATGATATTGTATCGTCAATATCAAACCCAGAACAAAAAGCCGACGCAGAACGGCTTACTGTTGAAGCGAAAAACGCACTAAATGATATACAAACCGCTGTAAACGATATTGAGTCTAGTAATGATAAAAATTTCATTAACTTGATCAATGGCAGTGTAGATTTACATGTAGCTAGTATTAAAGAATATGCACAAAAAGTTCGCGAGCTCGGTCGTAAATCAGCACAACCACCGACTAATGGCGAATCTCTTAACAATACCACACCGCCTACAGTAACCGGCGCAACCGACACTACCGGGTCGACTGGTGCAACCGGCGCTACCGAGCCAACCACTTCGCCTACGGTAACTGGCACTACCAGCTCTACCGGCACCACCAGCACTACTGGGCCGACCACTTCGCCTACGGTAACCGGCACTACCAGCTCTACCGGCACCACCAGCGCCACCGGGCCGACCACTTCGCCTACGGTAACCGGCACTACTAGCTCTACCGGCGCCACCAGCACTACTGGGCCGACCACTTCGCCTACGGTAACCGGCACTACTAGCTCTACGGGTGCTACCGGTGCAACCAAGCCGACATCATCCTCTACAACCCCAGTTGATGTTCGCACTAAATACAAAGCAGTATACGACTTAGTAGACGCATATGCAATGAGTACAGCACAAGCAGACCTAGCCAAACGATTTGTTGATACTGTATTAAACAATCCTACGCTATCAAAGCCAGCATACAATGCATTGACTGGTCGTCCAGGTCCGATACAGAATAAATGTATATTCGGACTTCTCAATCAAGCCGATCCAAAACTCGGTTACAAAGACCCAAGTAATCCACAAGGCACATCAACCATTCCATTTGATAAAGGTACAGTTACCCAATCGCGTTCAACATCATCTGTTAAAAGCGCACTGGTTATGCCAGATGGATTTGGTCAGAAAAAGAATCCAGCTATATGGAATACGCCAGTAATTACAGATTTTGGATTCCCGTTCCTTAATTTCAGTTCAGAAGCAATGGTTAACATCATCAAGTCCAAGGAAGATGACGAAAACATCAAAAATGCCAATCTGAAAGCCATGTTCAAGGACGCCGCCAAGAAGTTGGGAGGCATCTGGAAAGCAATATACGCGTCTCCACTAGCACTGCTTCGCCAGATCGCATCCGAACTGGGCACAAAGTGTACGCCAAACTACATCAAGGTAGACAGTTCTGACTTGATAGACACCGACTCCGGCGAAACTGTTAATATATTCCCCATTAAATACTACAGTATTGAACCAGAATACGAACCGGCTGTCTCAGTACCTCGTGATTTCCTCACGTCATTCTACGAAGTGATGGACTATACGACCACGTCCAAGAAAACCTACTTGAAGTACGCGTTCGGTATGAGTGCAGAAGACTTCGCCGAGGAAATTGACGATAACGGCGGAGTTCCTCCGTTCTACATACTAATTCCGAAGGCGGGCAAGTTCAGTAAGTGTAATATCAATCCAGGAAGTCTATTCGGATCCCTACTTAACCTTATTCTCGGCAGAAAGAAGTGTACAATGGTTAAAACCATGTTCATGGGGAAGCGAGGATGTCTGGCAATGGAATCTGACGTGGCCAATAAGCTGTACGCCGATACCTAATAACAATAAATAACATCATTAAACACCGTATCATCGATACGGTGTTTTTATGTAAACCGATAAACTAGCGTACGGTATATAACCGGTGTATAGCCATATGGAAGAAACAATAGACAAAATTCTCAGCACAAAGGACTTGGCTGATGAGAAAAAATCAGCTCTCCGCAAACAGCTAATCGACACTTTCAGCACAGACGCTGAAGCGAAAGACGAATTTATGAAAAATCCAGAGGCTGCCATTGATAAAATTCTTAATACAGACGCTGAAGACGACTTTGATGACGACCCAACAAAAACTTCTGATAAACCCGAGCACACCATAGAACTTGATGAAAGTGGCTCTATTACACCTGACTATGATGCGAGTACACCCGAAGAAGCTGATAAGGAAAAATCAACTAAATTAAAGACATTAGCTGAACGATTCCCTACAATCGCCCAAGAATTCGGTAGCCGGTTCCGTAGCGATCCGGACGCAGCAGAAAACCTTGCTGATTTCGCACTGAACGTGTTCAACTCACCTAAATGGGTTGAGTGGATGAAGGGAAAGGAAAAAGATAAAGCCATTATTCAAAACAAGATTATTCCAACTCTTGTTAACGCATACAACCAGCGCAATAAAGGCGCTGAAATAACATTACCAAAGCAAGTCAATGACGATACCAGGGAAGCCCTACAAGACCGTAATGGGAACAAGTCAACCAGTATTGTAGTTCCTGAAGGCTTTAATAAGGGGCTAATTGAACTTGGTGACCAAGCCGTATCCACCGATATCGGCTATCCGATGGTCAATTTCAACAGCGTGCTTATTAAAGAAATTGTCCATGAAACTGACAAGAAGCGACTCAAGAAACTACTGAAGGCACTAGTCAAGAAACTTGAAGGCACACCGACAGCCGAAGTATTCCTCAAGAGAGGCTTCATCGGTACAATCAAGGCATCCCTTCTATACAAGCTGATTGACCAAGCGAAGGATGCCAAGGGCATACCGATGATTCGCCGTCCGCTAAAAGTTCCCAGCGAAGAACTGGTCGGAAACTCCGAAAGCGAAATGATTTCGGTCATACCGGTCAACAACCTCGGTAACGAAACGAAGGATCCCAGTAAAATAGAAGCCGTTAACCTATACGACCTTACACCGCTGTACGAGTCCTTCCAGAATGCATCCGAGCAAGAAATTCTATACGAGAACTGGTTCAACGGTAAGGTAGATACGTCATCCAAGAATAAGTATGGCGCTCCTAAAGATATTCCTAAGGTATACTTGCAGCAATATTACACAATACTTACACCGTCCGGAGCATCCGGACTTACCAGGTATGCCAGCTATCTCACAGACGTTGACAAGAAAAACATGATGGCAAAGCTTGATCAGAATGATGTCGAAGCAATCAAGTCATCAAACCGAAACGTCAACGACGCACTGATTGCCGCCTACTTGAAAAAGACCAACGGTGTTCCTCCGTTCTACATTCTCATCGCTCGTTCCAACCCTACAAAGGAACGCCTCCGCGTATGCGACGAAATCAAGCTCGGAAAGAATATCTGCATCAAGTCCATCGATGGCCGTAACAAAGACGCCTACTACATCCCCGAAGATGTGGTAGATGCCATATTTGAGGCCGGCTAATGGAAAAATCCACGCTTCTCAGATGCCTCGCCACAGGCAAGAGCCTGATAGAGGCTAACTCGGCCTTCTTTGTCAAGAAGGTCGACAAGAAGCGTATGGACGCCGGCAAGAAGATGGAACACCACCTTGCCGGTCTGCTCCGTGGATCTGACGGAAATGCCGTTGTCGAATTCCTCGTTCCATCCAGGAGTGAACCCGGCGTTATGAGACACTGCTTCATTGACGTCATACCCAATGGAACAAACTTATTCAACATCGCCCAGACCACCAAGAAACTGGCCGACCGTGTCCAGCTTCTGAAGGACGCCGACGTAAAATGCTACTGCTCGTGCCCAGACTTCAACTGGTCCGGAATGAAGTATAACTTGAAGCACAAGCACGACAGCCTTGCAGCTGGCCACCATTCCGATGACCCGCGTGACGACAACGGCGAGGATATCTTTCCGAAGGTTCGCGATCCAAAACAGCAGACAACAATCTGCTCCCACCTTGTCGCTGCCTTGAAGGGAATGGTTTCCAACGCCGGCGCAATCATGAAGGCTGCACGCACCACACCGCCGGCAGAGAAGCCAGCCGAACCGGAAATAGACCCGTCCAGCCAATTAGTGGGTCACAAGACCGCCGAGGACGAGGCCAACAACAAGATCGACCTTCTGGACAAGGAAAACATAAAGCTGACCGAGGAACAAGAGGAAGACCGCGAGAAGGCTACCCAGGCTGCCATGGAAGCATTCGAGAGCCCAGACAGCGAACCCATCAAGCTGGACGCTACGCAATCAGCCATGGATGCCCTCGCAGACCATATCGAACCAGGTTCCCAACCGACTGAAAACGCCATAGAAAACCCAGGCGTCGGACTAGTAGGTAACCGTGATAACGAAGAACGGGCCGAACATACAGTAAATGCTTTCCCTGACCTTGACGAGGAAGCCAGCAACCCGATGTTCGACATGCCGGTCGACGAAGAACCGGAAGTCAGCATAGACGATGAAGATGTAATAGAAGGCCCGTTGAAACTGCCCTAGTTCCAAATGGGCATCAGCGTGGCTACAGTAGTCTCATCGCTATCGTTATTCCACTTGTAGTCATTACCGATAAGCATCAGCAAGATACCGTAGAAAAGCGTACGGATAATCCAATTACTGCCATTCAGCAACGTATTCAAGTACATCTTGTCGCATTCCTCGCGACCGTACTCGGAGAAGCCTCCTTCCTCGTACATAGCAGCAAGCACTACAATCGCCGCCGGATCAAACTTGATGCCAATAAGAGACAGCAGCAAAACTACGATGCTAGGTAACGGATATGATGCACGGAACCCCTTGCAGATAGTCATACGGCTCCGTACCCCGCTAAAGTCGATACTGGTCATTTCATCGGTAATCTCGTCATCCTCGTCATGTATCACGATGTCGGCAACAAGATCCTTGTCAACAACTACCATGCCATTCTTAACGGACACGGCCTTTCTAGACTCGTCGGGAATTATAATAGTACGAAAGTATTGAGACATAAGCAAGAAAACTAACTATGTAGTAAATTACTCTATTCCATAGTTTAGCCGACTCCAAAGTCAGGTTCCTCGCATCCGCGTCTTTCCATTTCCTCTATGAATGTATGGTCTAACGGTTCCGGCAGCATAGCCTCGTATTCCGCCTCGTACTCTACGTCAGTATGGGTCGGAATGTCCTGATTGAGCAACTCTTCGTCCATGATGCATCTGACGTGGTCTACGTACTCAATAGGTACGATTATGGAGTCGTGAACCGTACAGAACGGACAGCCAACCTCTTCGATAATCCTCGGGCACACTTGCTCAAACACGAAACTGCTCTCAATCTTCTGCATCTCGTAAGCAAGAGACGCATGACACGACTCCTTGATAGACCACATGCAGTTGAACAGTGTATTGAAATGCTCTCTCCAGCAACGCTGTACCGCACCACGAACGACTTCGCGACGCTCGTCAAAGTGAAGCGGTGAGAACAAGAACGAGAGAAGACCCTTCTTAGCCTCATCGCGTGTCAGTGGCCTGTTGATATCGGAATCCTGACTGCACTCCGTCTGGAAGAACTCGTATATCTTGCCGTCGGCTACCAAGTTACGGTAGCGTTCCAGTTCCTCCTCCATCTTGTCCAGTGTAGCATCCTTTCTTCCCTCGTGCCATATTGGCTTGAACTTGATGAACGTGTCCCTATTCTCGTACAACTCGTCACGGTAGAAGTCAATGTACCGGCGGAATACGGCAATGATGAAGGCGGCTTGCGACGACTTGATGTCAACCTCGCCAACCATGCCACCGTCGCACCTCAGAGCAGCGTGGCGGATTTCCTTCTTCATGTTGGTGACGTTGGTATGGATACGACCGTACTTGTCGTGCTTCACATACATATCGCCTTCCTCGTCACACAGTCCATTGAATCGCTCCACCTTATTGCGTTCCATCTGGGCATTGTACGGGGATATCTCGCCATTGTCAATCATTTCGTCCAACTTCTTGTTGGCGACATCCTCGTCAACGCTGAAATGGGAAAGCTCCTCATAGCACAACTTAACCAGAGGATCATCCATAGACAGTTTCTTTCTGTCGTCAAACGACTTCTTGATGCGTTTCAGCACGGTGGGAGAAGTAATCGTGTACTTGCTCATTGTGCCGTGTATAACGACCTCGTCATTCTTCAGCTTCTTGTCGGCACGAGTCTGCAAGTAGGTCGCGTAACTGTTCTGGTAGGGCTGACACAGCCAGAACGCCTTGCACTTGCCCTTCCTAGTGGAATCCCCCTTCACGTAACTGGAGGTGCGCCCTATGAAGTTGTTGGCCTCCAGTTCCTTTATCGCCGGTAGGTAGGTGTCGCCTAGGATCTTGTGGAGCAGTACTGCGGATAGGTGGCACTTCCAGTACTTGTGAGGCACTACCGGATGCACCACCATGTTCTCCTCAAACTCACTACGGAGCTGGCTCGTAACCATGTATAGCATGAGTGCCATAGTGTCAACGAAACTGAGTATCTGCGCGGATTTTCCGTTGTAACTAACAAATCCTGCGATGAAGCTTTTGAAGTCCTTGCACAGCATAGAAGGCAGTTCTATGGTGAACTCCTTTCGTGGCTTCCTCTTGCCTTTATGTGATGATTTTGCTCTTTCTGGTTCGTTTTCAGTCATTTCACACATAAATATAGCAAACTCTTATAAAAAATGCCCGTTTCCATCGCAGGTTCTGGTCCAGTCCCGGACTAGCATATCAAGACCGGTTTTCACCGTCGAGTTTATGACTGTTCGGAACAGGGTCAAAGATAGGTCAAATCAATTTGAAAATCAAATCGCTCCCCCTACCCCTATCCGACCATGTTAATGTTTCGAGATGGGCTAGGGTATTCTATACGTATGTTATAACACCTTTGTAACAAGGACTTTACAAACCTCAGTCAACCCAGGAAATACGAGTCCGAGAGCACCCCTGGGGTACCTGACCATGTTAATGTTTCGACTTTTACCACTATTTGCAATTCAAATTACTAATGACTATCTTGTAGGATTATGTACAGTGGCAATTACATCACAGTAGACTTACTATCACTATTCAGGTGGAAGGAGACCGGGTGGAAGAGCACGGCCTTCATGAAGCCGGACGTAACCGTGAAACTCCAAGTCAGCGAGTCGTTTTCTGGAAAGCAGTGGAAGGTCAACTTGTCTATATCGGAGGTGACTGTACACGGGGAACTGGCAGACCCGTCCTTAAAGGACTGCATAGCAGATGCAGTTAAAAGACGGTGTGACAAGGACATAAGTGTCATCCAGATATTCGGAGACTCGTTACGACGTGGGGACGTCAAGAGGGGCATGGCCAGCGGGAACATGTTCAAGGTGACCGACTACCGGGTGAATTTCTCCCACCGGTACGGTTTTGTGATGGTTCTGGACGGTACGTCCCTAGACCAGCTTGACGGTATCTACTTGGTGCCCAGTTACTTACCGGCACCGGTAACGGTCGGCTACGACGAGGATCCGTTCTACAAGATGAGCTGCTACGAGAGGATTTACAAGAATGACTCCCCAGCAACAGAGAGCGCCCCAGCCGACGCGTAGTTCGGTAGTAGGGTTCAGTTATCATGACCCGGTGATGTGCTCGGTGACGATTTCGTCGACCGACACCAGGGAGGCGCATTTCATCAACAGCTTCATATCGGCGTCCATGACCTTCTATGACAAACAGGAGGCCAAGAAGTGGGCGGTCACCGAGGGGTTCCGAAGTGCATTTGTCACGTTTTATGACAAGAAGGAGCAGTTGTTGCCCATAGGGCTAATCCCGAGGGTCAGCCGGCTGGTCCGGAACCGTTTCGGCTCCAAGATTACCCTTGACAAGCAGATACACGACCTTTTCATACCGCCTCGAGGAGAGATAACCAGGCAAGACATTGTCGGCTTTGCGAATACGCTCAATTTGCACAACCGCAAGACCGGCACGCCGATTATTCCCTACGAGCACCAGTACAAGCTTGCCGAGAGGGCGCTGAACGGTCGTAGGATTTCGTTGCTGGCATGTACCAGCGCCGGAAAGTCGCTGGCCATGTGCATAATTGCCCGGTACTTGGTTTCCAGGGAGAACAAGAAGTTGCTTATCGTGGTGCCGTCGAGCAACCTCGTCGAGCAGCTGTTTTCCGATTTCTACAACGACTATGGATGGGAAGACGCCCGTAAGTACTGTACGCTGATATACTCCGATTCCGACGACAAGCTGACGAAGGCGCAGAAAGAGCGTTTACGACGTAACGACATCGGCGAAGAGGTCATGCTGAAGCAGATCACGATATCGACGTGGCAGTCGCTCCAGCACAAGCCGGACAAGTTCTTCGAATGCTTTACTGCAGTCCTCGTGGACGAGGCACACTCGACAAGGGGCGTCAAGTTACGAAATATCCTGGCGAAATGCGTGAACGCCACCGATTTCAAGGTCGGCGTGTCTGGAACCTTGCCCAACGACGGCATCGACGCCGGATATATCGAGAGCCAGCTCGGGCGTAAGGAGGAGATCGTACGACTGAAGGAGCTCGTGGCCAAGGGCGTGCTGACGCCGGTCACCGTGCGTTCTATTCTCATTCCGTATCCGCCACAGCAGAGGAAGATGATCTGCCGGCAGACCTATGACGACGAGGTGGCTTTCTGTAGTGCGAACACGTCTCGTCAGGACATTGTGAAACTGCTGATTGACTCGAAGAAGATTACCGACCAGCAGAATACGGTCATACTTTTCAAGAATATCGACCCGCTGGAGATGATGTACGAGTTCTTGCAGAAGCAGTTCCCCCAGTTCACGTATCATGTCATCAAGGGTGACGTGTCCGTTGAAGAGCGCGAGGATATCCGTAAGTCGATAGAGGATTCCACCGGCCACATCATACTGGCCACCTACGGCTGCATGAAGCAGGGCGTCAACATCAAGCTGTTGCACAACCTCGTGTTCGCCAGTCCGGCGAAGTCCGTGTACATGGTCGTGCAGTCGATTGGCCGTATCGTGCGTCCGCACAAGGACAAGAAGATGGCCTACGTGTATGACCTTGTAGATGATGCGTCATACCAGTACATAGGACGTTCCGGCTACCCGGTGGTGAAGGCGAATTACATGATGAAGCACTATGACATACGCCGTTCATACTATGACGAGGACGAGATTCCGGTCGAAGAAATCAACTTTAGCGGAGTATACGAGGCGAAGATTGACGAGTCGGTCATCGCCGAGCGTAAGAAGAAGGCTGCCGACAAGGCGAAGGCCAAGGCGGAACGCGCTGTAAAGAAGTCGAATGCTAACGTATTCAAGAAGAAATTTTTCCTATAGGGGAAGTATAATGGAATTTAAGGCTAAACCGGTAAAGAGCTATCCGTACCGTGACAATCGTCTCCTTATCATTGACTGGGCGTCATTGTCATATCATCAGCTTTGGTCTATGAAGACCAAGTCAAGCAAGAAGCAGCTCGGTAGCATATTGCCTGAAGATGACGAGCTTACTGTCTGGCGTGCGAAGATGTTCAACCGCATGCTTGACTATGTCCGCCTGTTCAACCCGATGGACATTATTCTGTGTCTGGAAGGAAAGAACGCGTGGCGCAAGCAAGTCGTGAAGGACTACTATTCCAAGTATGCTACGATTTACTGGGATGCCGACGGATATTATGTCTGTAGCGACAACTACACTTACCGTGTCACGAAGGCTGGTGAAGGGTTCGGCGTAGTGAAGGTTCCGCCGAAGCAGAAGTCTCTTTATGAGTCTCTTAGCCACAAGCAACTGGGTGAACTCCCGCAGAAGACACAGGACATGCTCTGGGGAGTCAAGACGTCTACCGGAACGCCGGTGTTGCCTTCGTACAAGGGCAAGCGTGGCGCAAGCGCATGGGAGTTCTCTGTGGACAAGAAGTACTGGCAAGCGTACAAGGATGAGTACGCTATTGAGTTGGCCCCGTTCTTCCGTGCTAAGCCGGTAAAGCTCGTCAATGCCGAAGGTGACGACATGATCTACGGCGCGGTGAAGAAGTACTCCGGCCAGTACGACGACGTAATCGTGATTACCGGCGACTCCGATATGTCCCAGATGGACGTGAAGAACCTGAAGATTTTCAACCACCGTACCGGTGCGTTCGTCGAGTGCGCGTATCCGCAAGCGTACTTGGCAGCGAAGGTGCTTGCTGGCGATACGTCAGACAACATCCGTGGCATGGCGTATGTTGACGCGAAGACTGGCGAGCTCAAGCCGAGCAAGGCTAACGGAGTTTCTGAGAAGGAAGCCGTGCTGCTGATGGAGAACTGTCCGAACATCTATGCTGTTGCAGATGCCAATGGCTGGGGTGAGCAGTATATGCGCAACCGTACTTTGATTGACCTTTCGATGATACCCAGGAGTATAGCCAACGAGGTTGACGAGGTATTGTCCATGCCGGCGCCGGAAATTAATCCGGACTGGTCGCTTGCACATGAGTGGAATCTACCCGAAAGCAAGATGGATTATTACCGGACGCTCCAGCAGTTTGGCTTTTTCTCCGTAATTGCACGCGAAAATGCCAGTCCGGACTCCTTCAAGGGGGAGAAACTAGCCCAGAAGGAGACCGAGATGAACAAGAAACTGATGGACGACATGGCAAGTGGCCTCGATTTTGAGGATATTGACGGTGCTTTCGGCGGTCCGGATTTTGACATCGGCTCGCTTTAATGTATATTTTATGCTGAGGATTTTATGAACAAGACACCAGTAAACGCTTTGGTTCGTGTTACCACGAAC
>Ga0247608_10000563_pt1 | contig 58476 bp, 46 predicted proteins | sample 176DNAGHGlowgp2_FD_193490 | JGI IMG/M metagenome (GOLD analysis project Ga0247608, IMG submission 193490) | Sheep rumen microbial communities from Palmerston North, Manawatu-Wanganui, New Zealand - 1766 DNA GHGlow gp2 | ecosystem: Host-associated > Mammals > Digestive system > Stomach > Rumen ... | reverse complement strand
TCCAGCAGAACGTATTCGTCTTTAATTCCTCGATCCGGGATAACATCACGATGTTCCGGGATTTTCCGGAAGAGGAAGTACATGCGGCAGTGTCCCGCGCGAATCTGCAGGAACTGATCGACGAGCGCGGCACCGGCTACCTGTGCGGCGAGAACGGAAACGGACTTTCCGGCGGAGAGAAACAGCGCATCTCAATCGCAAGAAGCCTTCTTAAGAAATCCTCGGTCCTTCTGGCCGACGAGATCACCGCCGCGCTGGACGCCCGGACAGCCCACCGCGTCTCCTCCGACATACTCGACCTGACCGGTATCACCCGGATCGTTGTCACCCACTCGCTGGAAGAGAGCCTGATGCGCCGATACGATAAGATCCTCGTCATGCGGAACGGCCGCATCGAAGAAGAAGGGACCTTCGACGAACTGATGAACAAGGGCGGATACTTCCACGCCCTGTTCACCGTCGCCGCCTGATCCCTTCTGATGCGGTACCTTCTATCCGCCCCCGGCCGCCCTTGGGCAGCCGGTCGCGTGCTCCCCATCGCCCCGTCACGGAGCCTTGAAGTTATAGACCGGCTTCATGATGTCGAGAATATCCACCGACTCGGCGATCACATCCACGATATCGCTTAACGACTTATACGCCATCGGCGCTTCGTCCAGCGTCTCAGGACTTACCGAAGTCGTGTAGATCCCCTTCATCTGCTCTTTATACTCCTCCATATCGAGCCTCTCCTTCGCCGCGGAACGGGACAGGATCCTCCCGGCACCTTATGCTTTACGCCTCACGCGCAGATCTGCTCATATCTTTCATTTCCGATCACACTCATCATAAACGCATACGGGTCGATATCTCCCTTCGTCGCCATGGAGAAAAGCATCGGTGTTACGCCGCTCAGGAGGATCACGCCCTGCTCGTTCATCTTCACCGGGACCTGCGTATTCCGGGACGCCACATTCCAGAAGACGATCTGCGGAAGCGCATACCCGTATATAGAGAATCTTTTCTTCGCCGATTCGAAGTTCGTAAGCCCGGATCCCTTCGCACACATATCGAACTCCATATCCGAGAGGATGAAGATCCGATCCGGCATCTCACTCTTCGGAAGGTGATGCTTCACGGCCGTACGAAGGATCAGATCGAACACCGCTTCGATATTCGTGTTCGCCACCTCCTGCTTCGAGATCACATAGCGGAGTCTGTCCACGAAGGTTCTGCCCTTGATCCTGATCAGCTGCGGATGCTCGGAGAACGAGATGAAATGATCCCGGAACTCTCCGTCGATCCGCTCCGCGAAGTAAAGGCCCAGCGACAGGGCGACAGCGGCCGGCGCGATCCCGGTCCGGCTCATGTACATGGATCCGGACGTATCGATCACCGCCAGGGATCTTCCGGAACCCACATAGTCAGGAAGCGCCTCCCACGTCGTATTCAGGACCTGCTCCTCCCCTCTCGACATGGCGAAAGCATCCTGCACCCGCAATGTATTCTGCAGATACGGCATGACCAGCTCATACGGCACCACATTCTTCGTATGCATCGTCTTCTCCCCGCGGGAGACCGATTCGAGAAATGCCACATATCTCTCTTCGTCGTTTCTCCGAAATGCGGCACGGTACTTAAAGAGCGCCCGCGACGGCTGCGAACCGTAGTCGAAGGTATAGTCCTTCTCACGAAGGGAATTCTCGATGATGCGGATCCTTCTTCTCAGCGCGGAGAGCGTCTTTCTATAGGACGCATCCGTCATACCGAGGAGACGGATCAGGATCTTCGCCTGCTTCACGGTCCTCGAAGAAGAGGCATTGACAGACGGCAGCCACTTCCCCAGAAGAGAAACCGGCTCATCCTTTTCCATCGCACGGTTATCCGCAGCAAGAACCGATCCGATCTCCTCGACCGCCGCCTCCTCAAGGGGCGTGCCCAGCAGGCACAGAAGGTCATCATATCTTCCGAACTCGGAGAAATAGCGGATGTTCTTCCTTATAGACTCGGGCCTGTTCTTACAGAGCCATCTGACGAGGATACGGAATACACGTCTCTCGCCCAGTCCGCCACGAATATCTCTTGTAAAGAAGAGGAGCTTCACAGCAAGATCCGGGTCTTCGATATACGCCTTCGAGAACCTGCTGATGATCGCCTTCTCACTCTCATAGCGGATCGCACCGGCACAGGAGAAGAAATCCAGGCAGAAGGAACCCGATGTCGCATAGGTCGCGGCTCCGTTCTCTGTGTATGTCATTTTCGGTTTGGCTTCTTTCTTCAGAAACTCCAGCATAAGCTCATCTCCTTTCATTTATTTAAGACAAGGCACGTTCATGTAAGATTCGAACTTACGTATCCTTCCCGAAGGGAAAGACTTTGACCACAATATGATGATTGCTGCCTGTGCCTTTACAAGACGCATTCTCTACTATGTTTGACGACATAACCGAACCGGGTTTGCTGTCTGCGTCTTTGCTTATGCTTTCATTTTACTTAGCGTATGGATTTCTTCACGGAAAAAAAGTTGCGCACTTACAGATCCAGTCCGCTCTGGTTCGTAAGCCTCTCCCGGATCAGGTCCAGAAATCTTCCCGGTTCCACCACCTTGACCAGCGGACCGAAGGACAGAAGCCGGATCAGCAGCTCCGTCTCATCGAATCCATCGTAGTAGAGTGTCACACGGTAATTCTTCTCATCCAGTTTCTCCGTCCTCTTCTCAAGATGCGCGAAATGAAGCATCACACGTTCCAGTGCTTTTCGCTCGTCAAGAAGGAGGAACTCGACCTTCGCAGGCTTCCCCTGACGGACGGACCGGCTCTTCCTGACCTCTTCCCTCTCACACCTCTCGACAGACTCGATGCGCGCGAGATTCACGATATCGTTTCTGTGGCTGGCATTCCCGTACAGACGGAACTTGTCGTCCTTCTCCGAATACTCCAGATGATCCGGCATCATCGTCACTGTCATCGGATTGCCGTGACGGTTCCGGACCTGCATACGAAGGGCACTTCCCTCCCGAAGCGCACGAAGGATCTCCCGGAAATGCGCACGGTACGCGGGATCCTCATACGGGTCCCCGTCCGCATATGCATCATAGACGCACACATCCTCCGGAGTGAAGAGCACGTCTTCCTCCGGGAACGGAAGCCCTGCTGCGGCTTCTTCGCCGTCCGCCTCTATGAGAAGCCTCATCCTCGGATCCCTGGAAATGGCATTGATCCATTGCTTCTGAAGGGTCGTCAGCGGCATGGTCGGTACGTGCCGGATCACCGGCGTCCCGTCTTCCCGAAGAAGCGGCCACCGTCCGTCCGTAAGGGCCGGGACGATCGTCAGTGCACTCTCGTTCGAAGCATGCTTCCCGATGATCCTTCGCATCGTATCCGGCGTGACCGGTCCCTCCAGCGCTTCCCGAAGGATCGCCGCCACCGCGTTATAGTAGGCACTGTAGAGCTCACTGAACAGCATCAGGACTCACCGCCTTCCCCGCTTCGGATCCCGTACATCGCATACATCTGCCCGATATCCGACTTGAATTTCTCCTCCAGGACCGGATTCGAGAAGTGCACCTCCGAGAGCCGGCCGATAAATGTCCGCATCCACGGCACAAGCTCACTGGCATCGCACACATCCGCCCGGAACCGCGCATGCTCCGGATCCAGAAGTTCGACACTTCCTACCCGCTTCTCCCGAAGAAGCCTTCCGTAGATATATTCTTCACCCGGACCGAAACGCACGGTAAACTCCACATGCTCCATCCGTTTTCCCGACCAGCTGTGGGTACTGACCCCCCACACCGTCGGCGCGATCTTCTCGTAGGCCTTCCTGTACTGATCGTACTCGGCACAGACTCCGCCCGCGCAGGCCGACACGATGTGGTCGATCCGGAGCGGCACGATCCGCCTCGATTCATACGAATACGCCATCAGGTGCTGCCGCCCGCTCTGGGCGCTCACACGCACCTTCAAGGGCACGAAGATGCCTTTCCTCGACCGCTTCTCCTTAGGAAGCACCGTCTCGACCATCATGAATTTCTTCTTTCGCATCGCCAGAAAGATCTCGCACAGGATCTCACTGTCCATCGCCGAAGTTATGTAGTGGTGTTTGAAGGTAAACAGGCTCTTCTCTTCTTCCTGCTTGTCCGCGCAGTAAGCACCGATCACGCCGCAGGGCGCCACCTCCGAGAAGAAGTGCAGCGCCTGTGCGTCAATAGGGACCGGAGATTCTGCCCGACGGTAGCGGACGGTTCTCCCGCACTTTTCCGAAAGTACGATCCCTTCCTGGCAATATTCCTTCAGTTTCTTGCGGATCGTGGACTCATCGAAGGTACGCGCGCCCGGAAATCCCAGAAGGACATCATCGACCCGGTCCACGATCTCCCCGATCGTCAGCCCTTCCGCCGCTTCATGACCGGCCGGGACCTGATCCGTGCCCGGGCTATCCGCTTCTTCTCTCCCTCCTTCCGGCAGGATATCCATCAGGATGAAATGAAGCGTGATGTCACCATCCGTGAAGCTCTTCGTCTTCCACGCCTTATAGAAGGGATTATGCCCTCTTCTTCTACTGTCGATCGAGATCGAGACCACCTTGCCGTCCGAAGTCATCTGGAACTGCATATAGTCTGAAAGCCAGCTCTCGATCCGGCGGCGCTCATCGTCATAGGTACGCGTGCTTCTACCGGAGAACCCGTCACGGCTCTTGAAGCCGTACACATAGAAATCCCGCATATATTCCCGGATCTTATTGAAGTTCTTCACCAGTTCGCTATACGGCATTTCCTCTCCCTGCCGGCTCATATGAGCCGCCTCTTTATCTATTCTTATTCTTATGCATCGCCTTAAGGATCACGCTCAGTCCGCCATAAAGAACGCCGGCCACCGCCCATATGAGCCAGGTGATATCCCATCTGTTGGTGAGGAAACTGACGGCCAGGTAGATCGCAGTGATCACCATCCAATACACCGGCGTGACGGTCTTTAGAACAGTGTTACTCTTCTCTTCTTTGCTATAATCGCCCTCCTGAAGGAGCTTGCTGTATCCATCTTTAATGATGCCCGCACGGATGATCAGAAATGCGCCGAATGCAATACACGCGAGCATGACACAGAGAAGACCCATAAGGAGCGGTTCGTTATTCTCATCGATCGCCGCGCCGGCGAACAGGGCACAAACGCCGATCAGAACGGAGACAGTACCACCTGTGATCGCCCGGACGAACCGGCTCTGGAACTTCTCCGACTTCGCCTTGACCATGCCCTCTACACCATATTCCGCATCAAAGGCCTCATCGTCCAGATACTCCCACTTATCGTAGCTCATCCCGGCCGGGATGAAGAAGACAAGCGAGATCGCGACCATGATGAGAAGAAGAATAACGCCGACCGCGCCGGCCGGGTCCTCCGCGAGGGGAAGGAGCCCTGTTTTCTGAAGGGCCATGACCGAAATAAGCGGGATCGGGCACAACGTACAGAGTAGCGCACCGATGGAGATCTTCTTTGCGAAAGAAGCATTCTCCGTAAGAAAAGCATTCGCCTCCTCCATGGACACTTTTCGCATCTCCTTACCTGAGTCCTCGGACGCCTGACCCGACGGACGGTCCTCTTCATCTTTCAGAAGATAATCCGTACTCACGTTGAAGAGACGGCTCATCTCGAGGATACGGTTGAGGTCGGGGACCGACTGGGCACTCTCCCATTTACTTACCGACTGTCTGGAGACGCCGAGCTTATCCGCCAGCTCTTCCTGCGACCAGCCGTTCTTCTTTCTTTCTTCCATTATCTTATCTGCCAGGATCATTTTTTCTTACCTCTCAATCATCATTATAACAGTTTTCGTTTCACGTTCTTTCTCAAGACTTCTGTGCACCTGCTTGATGATTTAAGAATAGCCCCAACCCCGATTGCCTGCTATCAAGCCGTCTTGGAAATGTGTCAACCGGCAGTTGCAACTGCCGGAAAAAGGCCCGTTTCCCTTTACTTACTGCGCTTTTACTCGATACTCTTCAGGGATTCGGTCATATCAATGCCCCGGATCTTCCCGCGCATCAGAAGGTCCACCACAAGCGAGAAGAGGATCACGAGAAGAAGCGAGAACAGATAGCTTCTCCCAAGGATCAGGATCTTATACGCCACGATATCCATCTTGATCTGCGAGATCACGAAACGGTGAAGCAGGATCCCCATCGGGATCCCGAACACGAACCCCAGAAGGCAGAGGATGAAGTTCTCGCGGAAGACATAGCTTCCCGTCTCCGCCCGGTTGAACCCGAGGACCTTAAGGGTCGCGATCTCCCGGGTCCTCTCCGAGATGTTGATATTATTGAGGTTAAAAAGGACGATAAACGCCAGAAGCGCCGCGCAGATAATGACCAGGATCACGACGTAGTTGAGCTTCTCCATTGTCTCCGAGAAGGTCTTTCGTCCCTCGTCCATAACATTCCACGACTGGATATGCTCCTCCGATGCGACGGCCGTGCCGTATGCATAGGATTTTCCATCCGGAACGCGGATCAGCGCCCCGCCCGGTACATAGTCTTCTCCCCAGATATCGGTGTATGTCGTGGCATTTATGATGGCATAATGGTAGGTATAATTCTCGAAGATGTATTCGATCTCCAGCGTGGCCGACCGGCCTTCCTCACCGTATTCCAGCGTGATCGTATCCCCGACCTTAAGGGAATTACTCTCGGCAAGTTTCAGACTGATGCCGACTTTCCCGTTTCCCGGAAGCCCGTACACTTCTTTTCCGTTATGGGGATTGACGAAATTCGTGAAGGACGGATCGTCCGCGATGAAGAGCTCCACATCCCGGATGGCCTTTCTGCTCGTGTGCTTCATCCGCTCCGTCCGGATCAGGATCTTCTCGCTGTCTACACCGGACCTTCTGTCCGCATTCCGGAGGATCTCCTGCATGTCTTCTACCGTGGCCGGCTCGTCGAAATTCACGCCCACATCGTATGTCATGATCTCATCGTACTGGAAGTTAATGAGATTATCGATCGAGTCCTTCAGTCCGAATCCCGTGATCAGAAGTGCCGTGCAGCCGGCAATGCCGATGATCATCATCCACATTCTTTTCTTAAAGCGGAAGATGTTTCTGGCAGATACCTTATGTAGGAACGACAGGCGCTTCCACACCGGCGTGATGTATTCGAGGAGGATCCTCTTTCCGGACGGCGGAGCCTTCGGCCTCACCAGTTCAGCCGGTGTTTCCGTAAATTCGCGGAAACATGTCAGCACCGTCACACCCACGGAACAGAGAAGCGAAACCAGAAGCGAGATCAGGAACAGCGGGATCTCCGTCGTGAAGGTGATCGGTGCGAAACCATACATCATGTCGTAGACTTCCCAGATGACGAAGGGGAATACCTTCGTCCCCGCCGCGAAGCCGCCGACAGAACCGATCACGGATGCGGAACCGGCGTAGACCACGTACTTAAAGATGATGGAGAACTTCGAATACCCGACGGCACGCATCGTACCGATATCCGACCGCTCATCACTGACCATACGCTGCATGGTCGTCGAGCAGACGAGGGCTGCCAGTGCGAAGAAGAACAGTGGGAACACCGATGCGATCCCATCCACGATCTTCGCGTCGTTTTCGAAGCTCACATAGCCGACATTCGTATCCCTGCCCAGGATATAGACCTCCGGCGAAGAAGGGAAATCTATCCCCAGGTCAGATCCGTTCCCGGGTCCTTCCCCTTCGGTTCCGACCGGGATCCCCGGCATCTGCCCGTTCATTCCGAGCATGGCATACTGTGCTTCTATCTCTTCCTTCAGGTGCTCATAACGGTCGTTGACCACTTTCTCGACATGGGGCTTCAGCGTCTTCTCGAAGTCCGTAATTAGGTCTTCGTACGCATCGGAGAATGCCTCCGGATCCGAGTCGAGCTTGATATATACTTCCGAATAGGCAGAGTACTCCAGCCCGTCCTTCGGCACATAGACGAAGTAATCGATCGACCCGTCGCCGATCTCCGTCGTACCCTTCTGGAAATTCATATAATACGGGGAGCGTACCCGGCCGACCACTTCATATTCCGAGAAGGAAAGATCTTCTCCCTCAGAGAGGATGAGCGTATCTCCTATGAAAGAAGAATCGCAGGCGTAGGCATCCACCACTGCTTCATTCCCCTTTTCCGGAAGCCTTCCCTCGATCAGGTCGAGTTTATTGACCTCATCTGTTATCGTATGAAATCGCACGACCGATACGAGATCTTCCTTCCCCTCTTCTTTATTCTTCTTCCGGGAAAGGATCCCGTCGGCGAAAGCCGCTCCTTCACATGCGCGCACGCCGGACAGCTCACCGATCCTCTTTACATCCTCATCGTCGAACCCGATCGTAGACAGTACCCGGTAATCGAAGAGTGCCTGATTTCGGATATATTTATCACCTGTTGCGAAGAAAGCAGGCATCGTACTCTTGAGCCCGGAGAAGAAGCCGACGCCCAGTGCGATGATCGAGAGGATCGCCAGGTAACGCACCAGACTTCCCTTGATGCATCGGAAAACGATCTTCCAGTAGCTCCCCTTCATGACGGTCTCACCACTCGATTTCTTCGATGGACGTCGGGTGCGGATTCGTGTCGATCCGCTCCACACGACCGTTCTTGATGCGGATCACACGGTCCGCCATCGCCGCCAGCGTGGAATTGTGCGTAATGATCACCACGGTCATGTGCCGCTCGTTACACATCTGCGCCAGAAGACGGAGGATCGACTTACCTGTCTGGTAATCGAGTGCACCCGTAGGCTCATCACAAAGAAGCAGCTTCGGGTTCTTCGCGACAGCACGCGCGATGGCCACACGCTGCTGCTCTCCACCTGAGAGCTGAGCCGGGAAATTCTTCTTCCGCTCGGACAGCCCCACCTCGGATAAGACCTTTTCCGGATCCATCGGATCCGATACCAGCTGGGACGCCATCTCAACATTCTCGATAGCCGTAAGGTTCGGGATCAGATTATAAAACTGGAAAACAAAACCGACATCCGATCTTCTGTAATTCGCCAGCTCCCTCTCCCGGAGCGCGGAGATCTCACGCCCATCGAGCATCACGGTGCCTCCGGAAGCCGTATCCATACCGCCCAGAATATTCAGAAGTGTAGTCTTTCCTGCACCCGACTGACCCAGGATCACACACAGTTCACCCTTCTCGATGGAGAAATCCGCACCATCCAGCGCACGCACCTCCACATCGCCCGTTTTATAGATCTTCTTCACATCATGAAATTCAATATACGCCATCTCTGTTATTCGTACTCAGTTGATTCATTGGCCTTTTTCTCCGTCTTCCCATCAGACAGAGGTTTCTTACTGGACGGTTTGCCACTTGATCTGGCAGAAGCCGCCGCTTCCGCTGCTTCGGCCTTCTCACGCTCTTGTTTTTTCTTTCTTAACCAGGGCAGCAGGCTCTCGTGATAGAGGATCGCCATAACGGCTGTAAAAGGGATCGAAATCAGGATACCGATCGGACCGAAAAGCTTGCCGCCGATGATGATGGAGATAAGCGAAATAAAGGAAGGAAGTCCCATCGAATCGCCGAACAGGTGAGGCTTGACCACATAGCCGTCGATCGTCTGGAGCACACAGGTAAAGATAACGAAGATCAGGGCATACATCGGATCCTCCAGAAGGAGAATGAATGCGCCCATGAAGCCGCCCACGATCGGTCCGAAGGTCGGCAGGATATTGGTCACACCGACGATCACGGAGATCAGGACCACATTCGGAAGTCCCACGATCAGCATAAAGACGGCATTGACGATACCGACGCCGATCGCTTCCAGGATCGTGAAGCTGATGTACTTGCTGAAGATCGAATTACTTCTTCTCAGGAAATCGGTATGTTTTTTGTACTGCTCATCCGTCAGAAGTGCATGACGGAAGGTATCGATACCCCGGAACAATCTCTTCTTCCCGGCCAGAAAATACACAGCCAGGATGACACCGATAAATGCATTAAGAAGGATGTTCCATACGCTCAGGACCGTATCCATCGCACGGGACAGGTTCTGGGTAAACTCCGCGATGAATTTATTCGTCTGGGAATAGATATTGGCCGTCCAGTTCGTCGCGCCCAGATTGATATTATACTGTGCCGCGAATTCATCCAGTTTCGCCAGGTTCTCCTCGATGATCGACTTATAGTTCTGGGCATTTGAGATGAAATCCGTAATACTCGTAAGGATCTCCGGCAGGACCAGCCAGAAGAAGAGACTGATGGCAAGAAGGACCAGAATGATCGAGACCACGACAGAGAGAACATAGCGAAGTTTCGGACGCTGGACCTTTTTAAATACTTTATTCTCGAAGAAGACGACCACCAGATCGACCAGATAGGCGATGATCACGCCGATAATGATCGGTGAGATGATCTGCGCGGCACTTGAAAGCCATCCGAGGACAGAAGACAGATTCATTAATGTCAGATAGGCGACAACACCGGCTATCGCGGCAACGGTATATGCTCCCCAGCGGTTACTCAGGGCTTTCTTGAATCGGCTCAAAATCCTGTCTCCTTCTATATGTCAGTGCTACTATTATAAGACCTCAGAAGGAATAAATAAACCTCATTTTTCGGATTCGTACAGAAGTCTTCCGAGCTGTTCTGCGATAAAACCGCCGATGGATGTGATATCGTGAGTCAGTTCCGTCACCATAAACCCGTACACGTTCTTCTTGAAGAAGACCGGGATCACCACGCATTCCCTGCACTTCGGCGGAAGATCGATACGCTGGAATATCGCATCCGTCTGGCCTTCCTGCCGCTCCGGCGGGATAATGAAGAGTTCCCCCTCTTTGATCGTGCAGCGGAGACGGATCGTATCCGGGAAACTGAATTCAGCCTGATCCGCATATACCGCCTTCTCGTTAAAGAGGAACAGCGCCGCATTCTTAAGCCCGAGTTTTCCGAAGTTCCCAATGATCTTCTTCTCACGTGAAGCCCGGTCAGAATCGGTATCGTCATAGTCGGTCACATCGATCATGTAATCCATAATATTCTGGCGGAAGGTGCTCTGTCTCTCATTCTTATCGACGATCGTTTCCGCCAGCGCCGTCACCGCCTTATCACGCATCAGCGTGAACAGCCGGTTGATAAACTGATTCGGTCCTGCCGTATTCGTACTCTGTTCGATATTCACGCTGGCCTGAAGTCTGGCCACCGAATGCAGGAATTTCGCGGCATCCGTATACTCCATCGCACCGTTCTTGAAGAATATATCGATCAGATCCTGACACTCCTGGAAGTCCTCGACACTCATATACCGCTCTTTGACCCCTGTCAGGATCTTACCTATGAATTCGCAGAACAGTCTCTGCAGGTTCACCGACTCCCGGCTGATATACTCATAGCGGTACCGGTAGAAACAGTCATTGAACATGCGGTTGATGAAAAGAGGATCGGCATTACGCATCTCCAGTTTCGTGTATTCGTACATCTCATAAGGGAAAGAATCCCTGCCGTACAGCCGGGTAGGGATCTCCACCGATTCGACCTTCTCCCCGTCCATCATCCGAAGAAGAAGATTGAGGGCCTGCCTTCCGAGTGTGATATCTGCCACACCGATGGAAGAGAGCGCCGGGATCATCCGGCCGGCCATCGTCGTATTATCGAAAGCGAACACCATGATATCCCGTCCGGGCACGAGCCTTCGCTCCTCCATCTCTTCATAGAGCCCGACCGCGACAGAGTCGTTAATGCAGAAGATTGCCTGCACATCGGGATTTCTGTTAAGCAGTGCTTTTGCCGCATCACGGGTATTGACAGACATATCCGTCGCCTCATAGTTCTCGTCCGTAAACCCGATTCCGCTCTCATTCAAGAGCTTGACGAAGATATCCCTTCGCTTCTCGGAATCGCGGCTGTCCGGACGACCGCCGAGCATGCAGATTTTCGAGATGCCATGGACATTGACCAGACAGTCCACCGCTTCTTTGATACCTCTCTCGTTATCGTAGTTAACAGAAATCTCATCGACAATATCCGATGCCGCGAAGACGATCGGGATATGCTCAAGCTGGGAGCAGTACCGGCTTATAATACGCGCCGTATTCACATTCTCCATACTTCCGAGGTTGATAATAAGACCGTCGAATCTGCAGCGTCTCTCGAGCTGGTATACCGAATTGTAGATAGAGAAATACTGGTGATGGCGTATCTCCTTATCCTTGGTTCCATCGTACCGGCCGGCAATAACGACCAGATCAAGATCTTTATGCTGGCGGATACCACTCTGGACATTCTGGATAAACTCCTCACCGAAGTCCGTAAAAATGTTCTCCAGCACCAGCCCGATCGTTCTTTTCTTCCTCTGACCTTTCATCCTTCGTCGCTCCGCCCTTTCACGATTCTATCGGTAAGAAGTATCATACGTTCAGTTCCGGCGAGGGCTTGGAGAAGAGGTATCCCTGCGAATAATCCACATCATAACTGATGATCTTCTCCTGGATCTGCTCGTTTTCTACGAATTCCGCGATGATCCGGATCTTATTCGAGGACATATTCTTCCAGCTGGAGATCAGGGCGAGGAGATATTCCGACTCCTGGTTGCTGCAGCATTTCCGAACGATCGAGCCGTCGATCTTCAGAAAATCGGCATGAATACTCAGAAGATGCTGGAGATTAGAGAATCCCGATCCGAAATCATCGATCGCGACCTTCCCCCCAGTTCATGCACGCGGTCCACGAAACCGATCAGTTCGTTATAGTCATCGATATCCTCACTTTCCAGGATCTCGAAGACGAAATTCTCCGGGTGCTCCACAGACGAAAGACCGTCGAAGATCAGTTCCAGCACTTCCTTGTTCTTGATATCACGGTAACTGATGTTAATGCTCACGCTGATATCCGAAATACTGCGGCACCGGTTGAAGACCTTACTGATCATGATCTTCGAGATGGCGTCGTAGAGGACACCGAAGGAACGCGCCACATCCAGGAAACTTCCCGGATAGTAGAGTTTACCGTTCTCATCCTCGATTCGCATCAGCGACTCATAGTGATGGATCCGCCCTTCCTTGTTATCGTGGATCCCTTGGAAATACGGGATGACCTTATCGTTATTGATCGCATAGTTAATGACACTGACCATGTGATAGCGCTCCCGGATGCTCTCTTCATCCGGCATATTCTCTTCGGAAGCCTCATAGACATAGAACTGGATATTCTTATTCTTCATCTCCATGCGCGAAGAATTATACAGCGCCAGATAATTATCCGCCTGACATCCGTCCAGCACACAGAAGATCGGCACGATCGTGATCAGCTCCTCCGTGTAGGTAAACAGATCCTTCTGAAGGGTCTCCATATCATGGACGAAGTTTGACAGCGTCGTCCGGAACGAAGGCACGGCGATTGCGATCATCCAGCCGTCCAACAGATACATCCGGTACTTATGGTTCGCCGCGAAATCCAGACTCTTACGTATATAATTCTTATAGGTCAGATCGACCAGATGGGCAGAGAAGACGCGCTCCATCTCCGACCGCTCGAGCACATTGATAATGCATACCCGGTCATAGCCCTTGATCTTAATGTCGATGCTCAGTGCCGCCTCATTCGGGATCTCGTCTCCTTCAGAGTACAGTATGATGCGCTCGCACTCCCGGACGAAATAGAGAAGTTTATCGGCCTCCACACTATCCGGCCGTCCCGACAGTCCCGACTCGATCTCCATAAGAACATTCAGGAGAGCTCGGTTATCCTGCGTGAGCACTTCCGTATGGGAGAAGGCATAGGGATTATATTCCTGCGTATAAGGCTTCTCACCCATTACCGATACGACGAAAGCACCGCTTCCGAAACTGTTTCTTCCGTTCTCGTATATGATCTCTCCCGCCGTAACACATCCGCACATATTCGAATTCTCATATGGCGCGAGCTCCCACTTCGCACAGTTAAGATAGGAAGAAGCCCGTGCGAAACTGGTATAGCCGAAGATCGTCTCGGCCTTTATGAAATTCTCGACACGCTGGAAGAGTGCCCGGCTGTCCGAGATGATCTTCCCGTCGTAGATGAAAGCTCTTCGCAGGAACTTACCCGGCCGGACATTATAACCGGCGAAGAGGTACTCCTTCTTCTCCTTCGTGTCCAGATCCTCACGGATCGAGTACTCCTTGCTGTTGGCCGGATCTCCCTTCGGGAAGATCTGCTCGAGGCTTTTCTCACGGCTGTAGTGGAAGTGAAGCGGGATATTCTCCCCGTCTCCGTAAACATAGGGGAAGAGATAGAGGATCTCCGGATGGTCGAACAGCATCCTGTCGATCCCCAGCTGGCAGACATCTACCGCATCTTTCCCGTCGATCGAAAGAATACAGGACTTAAATGCATCCGTGATCTCCGACTCCCCGCCGAGAGCCAATGCGCCCGTGGCAAAAGAACTGAAGCTCTCCAGTTTCTCTCCGGAGAGGGCGGCGATCAGGATCGATTCTTCCGACCAGCCATTCTCGTTAAAGACGAACCCGCTGCGCGTCCTCGAGGTCTGTCCCGACTCCGGAATAGACGCCATACCGCCGGTCATCGGCACACTCGGGAAGAAATCATTACACCGGTCGACGAACTGGTTCGCATCCTGGAACCGGCTTGTAAAGAAGGTCAGAAGAAGTCTTGTATCGTCGCGGATGAATTCCTTCTTGATCTGTCCGCAGAGCATGTCCACAGGAAGAGGTGTCCCGGAATACTCATCCATGATCGGGATCATTTCCGATCTCACTGTCGCCTCAGCCATTGTGGAAACCGAGATCACGCAACGGTTCAGAGCATAGCTGCCTTTGTTCACGACGGCCGAACAGCTCGTACCGAAGATTACGGCATTCGGGACCAGTTCCTTCACGAAACGGGCCAGATCCACCGCCTCATCCGAGGAATGGATCGCCGTATGGATGCGAATAAGAGTATCGCCCTGTTCTGCTGAGAGATTCAGCTGCTTCAAGGTGTTGGAAAGTCTGGCCTTGGAGATGTACTGGAAATTCCAGGTAAACATACCGCCTTACGCCCTCCCTACGAACATATTCCATGTCCATTATACAGCGGGAAGAATCGAAATTCACCTAAAATGTCAAAAAAAGATTGCAAACAAATCGAAAACAATAGCCCGCTCAGCAGAAAGACAAATCTCAACCGGAAAGCTGCTACTAGCCACTCTTACATATTTTTATTGGTAATTCTCCTCCGCATAGAGATCCAGCCGTTTCATAATCGACTCGGCAATCTGTTCTGTCGACCTGTTCTGCGTATAGTAACTGTTTACTTCATCTCGGACTATAGTATATATACCCCAGTCATACGTAGCTAAAGCATCTGCCGAATAAACAGCCTCTAGGTAATCATCCACCGTACTCTGTTTCACAGGCTTATTGTCGTGGACAGCACTGGCTAAAATTTCATCTTCAACATCGTTTGGGGAAAGATATGCCTGGCATAACATGTCCAGTGCCTCTTGATTTGTGGGCATTGTTCCATTTGCTGCAATTGTTTTCTGCACATCGATTGAGAACATCTCACTCATCAGTTCCCAGCATTTATCTGGATTAGCCGTACTAGAAGACATAGCCAGACAGCACTGGGGAACCGCGAGATGGACCGAACCTTCGAATGACGGATACCCGATATAGCTGATATTGATATTCCACTCTTTCTCCAACAGAGATAAATCGAATATATTACTTATGCTAAGTGGTCGAAGAAGGTATGTTTCGTCCGAAAGCAAACTACTTCTGGTATTAGTGTGGTCCGCTACTGCAATATTCTCCGGCGTCACGGCATAGTCAACTAAATCTTTCACTTGATCGACTGTTATTTTACTGTTTTGATCATAAATTCCCCATAATTGAGAGAATGAATAGAGAACAAGTTCAGCAATAGGGTACTCTGGATTCACCAAACTACTATATATGGGGATTTCCTTGTCTGTTGCCATCTTTTGAAGTTCGTAGATACTTACGTCATTTCCTTCCGGAAAATTACTCTTGAGGCCGACACAACCGCTCATCGTGTATGAAGCATAAACTTTGTAACACTTTCCTTCTCCATTTATCATCAACCCTTTTGCAGTATCAGTAAGATCATCAAGCAATTCTGGTGACTTATCTATGTATGATCTGATGTCAGCTACCATGCCAATTCTTCCCATATATTCATAATCGAAGTATTGCCCGTAAAAGATGTCCGGAGTATGTCCATCGCTGAAACTTTTTATGAGATTCAGCCTTGCTCTTTGTTCCTCTTCAGGCGTATTTCCTCCAAATTCCTTGCCGTAATCTTCCAGAACCGCTCTGTAATCATTGTTAGAAGTGTTGAAATTATAAACGATCCATTTTAGAGCAAGGTCATGACTTATCTGATATCCACCGATTGTGATCTTCTCTTTTAGAGATGCCTTGACAGATGAATCATAAGAATAGATCAACATTTCTGATGTTCCATCTCTATACAAATAACGTATAGAGAAATGATCATCATCTATGGGACAACGTTCCACTGATGTTCTGAGTGCTTTCTTCTCCGGACGAATATCCACATTGTTCCAATCTGTCACCAAATAAAGAGATTTCGATTTCATATCTGCCTTATATTCTCCATCGCCCATAAAACAATACTTTCCTTGAAAGATTGGCCTGGAACGGTCAAAATCCCTGTCACTGGCAATCCTCTCACATGTTCCGGTGCTAAAATCCACCTTGTGAAAAGCCATGGCATCTTCCTCATCATCTTCTTCGACCACGTAATATGTTCCATCTTCCTCAAAAAAAGCATCTTGGTAGGCAACCATAAAGTCGGTCTGTACAGAACTTTGAAGTATACCATCTGAACTGTACTGAGCCACATTCCCCGGTCCACCAATAACAAAGCCATCTTGTATCGGTTGAATGAAAGTGGCATAGAACTCCGGAACCACAGTTCTGGTTACTTCGCCAGTGTTCTTGTCGAGAAACACGGCTATACTATCAAAATCAGATATCATTCTATCGTCTTCATCGTCCCAGTCTTCAATATCGGAATTGTTGACACCAATGTATGCATATTCATCCGGGAAAACAGCGGACGGCAACTGATTTCCAGGCATTTCCAGTACCATTGTCGTCTCACCCTTATCGTTAATTGTGAATATGTCCGTAAAACAAGAAGTGGTACTGGTACTTCTGTAAAGAGCAGATACACGAAAATTCCCATCATCTCTAAACGCCTTTGATGACACGACTTCATACCCGTCCTTGACAGGATAGTCAAAGGAAATGCAAGAATAAGCATCAGAGCCGGGAACCAGCTCTGACACTTTCTTCTTTTGATTTTTGCAACCTGTTGCAGCTACAGATATTAATAGACAGATACTAAGTAACAGTGAAAAACTTCTTCTCATGAAAAAAACCCCGTTATGAATACCAGTAGAATTCTGCATGATAGAGTGAATCATAATTGCTGTTTGTCTTAAGCCTATATTTTGCCCCTACAGTTCCGAAGCCATCCAAATATTTAACACTTCCACCATCCGGTGAAGAATAATAGTGTGCCACATTCGTGGCTGCCGTCAACTCCGGTGTATTGCCAGGGTTGTATGAATAAAGACGGGCATTAATGCGTGTCCCTGAAGTCGGAAATACGTCGGTTCCATAACCATTAAACTTAAAGTAGTTCATATGGATGTAGCAATATGTGTGATTGGATCCGAAAATCTGCGAATAATCACTTGTGCTACTATATGCATCCCCACCCGGCGTTGTGACATAAAGAGTACTCGTATTGGCATTCACCGCGACAGAACTACAAACGATTGTCAAAACCATCAAAGTACATAACAAAAGTTTTCTAATCGATTTCATAACAAACCTCCAATTTATCATATTCGTTTTTTTATTCCGTGATACGTATCATGACTTGACAGTAGCACGTTCCATCATGCCAGTCAACGGACACATCTGTCCCTTTATCCCGAAACGCCTGAAAATAGGATAAAGGGACAGATGTGTCCGTTCAAAAAAGACTTCGTAGCTATGCATGTTACTAGCCACTCTTACATATTTTTATTGGTAATTCTCCTCCGCATAGAGATCCAATCGCTTCTCGAGAGTCTCCGCGATCTGCTTGATATCCCGCTGCTGTGTATAGTAACTGTTTACTTCGTCATATACGATCGTAAACAGACCCCAGTCATATGCAGATAGTTTGTCCGCAGAGTTCACAGCCTCGAGGAACCTTCCCAGGATCTGTTCATCTGCCGGATCCTTTTTATATACATAGCTCTTAAGGATCTCATCCTTTACTGCATCCGGTTTTTTTACTGCTTCACAGATGGCATCCATAACGCTCTGATCTACAGGGATCCATCCGTTGATTGCAATCATCTTTTGTACATCTTTCGAGAACAGGCCCTGACATAACTCCCAGCACTTGTCCGGATACTGTGTCGTCGTAGAAATAGCCAGGCAACAGTTCGGCATGGCCAGCTGTACGGAACCGCCGATAGATGGGAAACCCAGAAAACACGTCTCCTCTTTTATCTCTTTCTCAAGTAGCGCGTATTGATAGTAGTCACTGACTATACATCCTTCCAGAAGACAGATATCCTCTGCGAGCGGATCTCCATAGTCGGGTAATCCCTCTGCCGCCATATCCTGGGCATCATACGCAACAGTTAATGCTTCCTCAAGCTGTTCCCGCGTGATCTTCTTCTTTCCATCATATACACCCCAGACTTCAGTGAAGTTATACCCGATTACCCAGTACACTGCATCCGAGGCTACATCCATTCGACCATCTCTAATGGGAATGCCGGTTTCCTCGTGTATTTTCTGAAGTTGAAACAAATCTATATCTGTTCCCTGAGAAAAGTGTCGTCGTAAGCCTTCGTATCCATTCAGCCAGTATGATGCAAAGACCTGATAACATTTTCCTTCTTCATTAATCATCAGATTTCTCGCCGACTCTGTTAACGACTTTTCCCATTCTCTGGCTCCGCCGGAATAACTCTGCATATCCTGAACCATTCCGATACGGCCCATGTATTCATAATCAAAATAGTTTCCGTAGAAGAGATCCGGAGTATTGCCTTCACTGAAATACTTCATCAGATTGAGTTTTCCACGTCGCATCCCCTCTGCAGACTCCCCGGCAAACTGGAAAGCGTAATCTTCCAGAACGACTCTGTACTCGTTATTACTGGTATTGAAATTATATACGACCCATGCTAATGCCAGATCATCGTAGACACTATAACCGCCTATCGTGATTTTCTTCCGGTTCTCCACATGTACAGAAGGATCATATGTAAAGAGCAGCAGTTCCGTGGTTCCATCGCGATAACCGTAACTCCTTGCGAAATGATTATCGTCCAGAGGATAATAGTGGCTCTCGAACCGCAGTGTCTTCTTCTGCGGCCGAATATCGACACAGTTCCAGTCAGCCAGTTTCGCCACGCTCATCGTCGCAAGGTCCACTTTGTACTCTCCATTAACCTTAAAGAAGTACTTCCCGCAAAACCCGTCTATACTTGCTCCCACTGCGTCCGTATCTGTCACCTGCCGACAGCTCCCGGTCTGAAGATCCACTTCATGGTAAATGTACGTCGATTCATCCCTATCCTCGACAACGTAATAATGTCCCTTGTCTTCAAAAAAGGATTGATTATACATGATGTGAAAATCCGTATGAATAGTTTTCTTAAGAGATCCATCAGCATGATAGAACCCCAGATCGTTCGCGCCGCCAATAACAAATCCGTCCGTGACCGGAACGATAAAATTCGCGTGATAACCTGTCTCCACGATTTTAGTTACCTCACCAGTCTTCCTATCCAGAAAAACAGCCCTGTTTTCTAGAAGCGATGGATCCGGATCATCCATACTCGCTAACTGTGCAGTATCTACGCCGATATAGGCATATTCATTTGGCAGGACCGCGGATGGCAGCTGATTTCCCGGCAACTCCAGAGTGGATATCGTGTTGCCCTTAGCATCGACAGTAATGATATCTGTCCATTCCTCACGCACATTTTCCGTCTGGTCGTACTTTATATATATGGCAGAAATGCAGTAATTCTCCTCTGCCATGAAGATACGTGAGAAGGTCGCCTCATACCCTTCCTTCTGCGGAAGATCGTAGAATACACAGGAGTACGCATCCGAGCCCGGTACACGCTCTTCGTTTTTTCTGGATCTGCAGCCTGTTCCCGTTCCCGAGAGTACGAAGAACAGGCTGAGAATAAGTGAGAATATCTTTTTCTTTCCCATATCGTTCACTTAGCCTTCTGGCTGTAAAAAGTAAGAATAATACCGCATGTCCGCGGGCCCAATCGTGTCAGAGAAGACAGATTGCCCAGTGATTGCGTTGATCATGGTTTTACAGTGCTCTACGCTGTTCTTACTATACACTTTCATATAGACCTGCCAGACCGGAATCAGTACAGCCTCCCGAATACCATCCTCCACCCAGAGAGGATACTCGTCCGCGGTGAAGTACCGAAGTTCCATGCAGTCTACTTCCACTGTCTTGCCCTTCGTTTTGCTCGTGTCATAAGCCAGTGCTCTGCCGATCTGATCCAGACATTCTTCCGCCGGGATGATAGGCTGGTCCGAAAGGATGGTTTCCGAAATCTCATAGGTTTTTCCGACAATTGCGGCAAACTGATTATCTGCATTAATACAGGTCTTCCCCCATTCCGCGAGAAAACCGCAACCTGCAGGCTGGATCACTCCATCCCACTCGACAGTAAAGAAATCGTGTGTTGCTCCTGCAGATAGAGGGATTCCGTCCTGAAATGTCGCTATGGGAATATACTGGACTTGTGAAACATCTTGGAAAACACGATAATCTTCTGTACCCTCGAAAAACTCAATAGGGAATCCTTCCATCGAGTAGTTCCAGGCGAGAACGGTTTCTGCGCCGAAGGCATTACACTTTTCTAATGGAAGTCCTGAAGCGTCATGTATATCGCTCAGAGAAATTTCCCTGACATTTCCCATGTTCTGTAGTGCAAGATCATGTTCGATCACACTTTCCTTTTCCTCAGAACCTATCTTTTCCGGCCAGATAGGAACACCTACGCACCAATCAATTTTGACGGCCGAACGAAACCACGCGTCAGAAACATCTCCTGCATCGGGAGTATCTCCCGATACTGCCCGGTAAACACTGGCAGTCTGCTTCCCATGATCAACGATCAGCAGATCATCGTCAATGATCAACTCAAACGGAAGATCCTCTAACGACACACTATATTCTGTCTGCACAGAAGACATATCCGTAGTTTCTGATTCTGTCACCTGAACCTGAGAATCATCCTTAACCGAAGTGTCGATCGGAACCGTCTCGAGCACTCTGGACGAACTTGACTTCTGGCATGCTGAAGACAGCATGCCAAAAGCCAAAAGCATGATCACAAATACTTTTCTTGTATTACGAACTGTTTGTTTATTACGTGTATGCATACCAAATAAATGTTGCTCGATACATTGCCTCCAAATCAGTTTTTCAATATGATACGTATCATGACTTGACACTACCACGCTCCATAGTGATAGTCAACGGACACATCTGTCCCTTTATCCCGAAACGCCTGAAAATAGGATAAAAGGACATTTGTGTCCGTTCAAAAATCGAAGCTATGCATGTCCTTGAACGCTGAAAGCGTATCCGTTCTTTAATACGCACCGAATGTTCCGGTATTGTCGCAGGTCAGAGTAAGAGAATAATTGCGGGTCTGATTCGAGTATGTTGCTGTTCCACTGATTCTTGCATAAGCTACACTTGGGGATTGGATCCCTGACGAAATTGTTGGTGTACTCGTCCACTGGGAACTCGATGGCTTAGTGAAGGATCCGCTGGCTGAAGTGCAGATACAAATAAATAATCCGTATTGAAATGTACCTTCGACAGTAATGGTAAATATTCTTTTACCATCGTTGCCATAGTAATTTCTACTAGAGTGACCAGTGTCCGATTCCCTTGTTAATTGCTGTTCTCTGACTGTTGTAATAATCGTATTGGTAGCATAATCTATATCCAAACAGAAGTACTCCTCATTGTTTGGTACGAAGAGTTCCGTCTCATCTACGAAACAATAATTTGTCAATACATTGTTGAATTCAGCCTGAGAAGTTATCTGATGTGTTTTACAGTACTCGATTAGATTGAATTTGTTTTCTTCTGCCATCACACCAAACCCGGACATAACAAAGATAACTACCATACAGATTACAACATTTAATATCCTATTCATTCTTCTCATTTTTCCGATATCTCCTCACTTGTCATCTCTACTTCTTCAGAATAAGCATCTTCAGCAGTGTATGGCTCGTCGTTCAAATAGATGATTCCCGTTCCATTAACAATTGGATTTCCAAATTCGTCAGTTGTTCTCTTGGGGCCAAAAAAATCCGGGTACAGAGTATTAACCTCATAAGAAAGGAATATGCGATAAGCGACCAGTATGATTAAACACACTATCAGTATGATCACATTCCTTCTCTTGGCACGATCCAATTGCTTTTGCGCCTCAAAAAGAATACGCCGTTCCACTTCAAGTTCCTGTTTTTTCTCAGAAACACAGTCTTTCATCTTGTCCAGTGACCGATATGCCTTTTCTACTTGTTTAAGCACAGATATCTCCTCTCTTACAGCGTCCAGTATCTGTAGGTCATTATTGCTATCAGAATGACAGTTACCGCCAGAATAACAACTGTCAGTTTTTTCTGGATACGGATTCTCCGCTCCAGCGTCCCGATAAAAGATTTCAATTCAAGAGTGTAGAGACCTCTCATCTCTTCGGAAAGAGAATCGATCTTAGTATTGAGAACGTCCGGCTTTTTATCCCTCTTCTCTTCTGCCGCATCTTGACCTTCTGCCGCATCTTGACCTTCTGCCGCATCTTGACCTTCTGCCGCATCTTGCCCTTCTGCCGCATCTTGACCTTCTGCCGCATCTTGACCTTCTGCCGCATCTTGACCTTCTGCCGCATCTTGACCTTCTGCCGCATCTTGGCCTAGCAAATCAGCGATGCTAATACCTAGAGCCTCAGCAATCTTAGGAATCATATCCGTGCCGGGAATCGTTTTTCCATTTTCCCATCGGCTAACTGTCTTAGGAGTAACTGGGATTCTCTCTGCCAGTTGGTCCTGCGTCATATATGTCTGTTCTCTGAATTGACGTATTCTCGTACCAATTCTGTAATCTGTCTTCCAAATATCCTTCATTCTTCCCGTCCAAATAATTCTTTCTTCAGATTAGTTGCTTTCTATTTCTGATGCTTGCCACGCTTTGAATGTACCATTTCCTTCCATAAGATGCAACGGACACATCTGTCCCTTTATCTCGAAATGTCTGAAAATACGAGATTTGTAACAGTGTTATATTTCAGCCTCCTTAACTTGACAAAGCCGAACGGCTATAATACAATTTGAGTCAAGAGCATATGGTCGTTCGGCTATATTTACAGAGGAAAAGGCCTTTCATGGCAGAACGGCTATGAAAACGATTTCTTACGAAAGGAATAATTAAAATGAATATTACTAACGCCAAAGAATTCGGGAAAGCCATTCGGGAACGAAGGAAAGCGCTTCACTATACGCAGGCTTATCTTTCTGAGTACACAGGATTCAGTTCAAGCTTCATTTCCGACCTGGAAAACGGAAAGCCCACCATCGAACTTGAAAAGACGATCTATCTGGCAAACCTTCTGGGGTTGGATTGTACTCTTTCCGTACGTGGAGAAGAATCATGAAACTGATCGTAAACATTGAATATAACGGCAGACAACGTCTCGTCGGGACAATCGAAGGTTCATCCCAATCTGATGCACGTTTCCAATATGATGAAGCTTTTCTTCACAGCCCTGATTCTATGCCCGTTTCTATAAGCCCTCCTTTACAAGACCGGTCTTTTTCTGCATCGCAGACCAAAAGAGGGATTCTCCGCTCGGGCGGAATCAGTTTGCTATAGCTTCACAAGTGAAAATAGCGTATGAATTGAGTGCGAAATGTGATTATTTCTGTGTAACCGGTACCGTTTTCCTTGTATAACGTGCATATGAGATGCTAAAATAGGCGCGTCGTGAGAGAGCTATGCTGGAAACCCGGTTTCCATATCTCCTGAACAAGGCGGATGTGCATCTACGATAACATGTAAAAGATCGAGGAATCCTTACTATGAGTGACGCAGAGAAAAAATTTAAACTTCTGATTATCAATCCCGGCTCCACCTCCACGAAGGTGAGCCTGTTCGAAAACGAGACATCTCTCTTCGAGAAGAGCCTCTTCCACGATGCGGACATATTGCTTACATTCCCGCATGTCAATGATCAGATGCCTTTCCGCTATAATGTGATCCTTCAGATGCTGAAGGATGAGGGTTACGCCCCGGAAGATATCGACGTCTTCGTTGGTCGTGGCGGTTCGGCACATACCCAGCCCGGCGGCATCACGAAGATCGACCAGAGACTCTATGACGATACGGTCGCCGCAGTCGGCGGCAGCGAACACCCTGCGAAGCTGGGCGTCATGCTTGCCTGGAAATTCGCGCAGGAATATAACAAGCCGGCGTTTACGCTGAATCCGACTAATGTAGATGAGTATTGCGAATATGCTCGTCTTACGGGCATCAAGGGGATCTACCGTGTGTCCCATTCCCATGTGCTGAATCAGAAGGCCGTTGCGGAATACCACGCAGAGAAAGTCATGGGTAAACGTTATGAAGACTGCAATTTCGTCGTCGCCCATATCGACGGCGGCATCACGGTCAGCGCCCACGATCACGGCAAGATGGTCGACGGTAACATGGGCGCCGACGGCGAAGGTGCTTTTACCCCGACAAGAATCGGAAGTGTACCGGTCCTTGCATTACTTGACTATATTGAGCAACATTCCGTGGCGGATGTCCGTCTACGCTGCTCGCGTGCCGGCGGTTTCGTCGATCTCTTCGGCACCGCCAATGCAGACACCATTCACGAACTGCTTGAGAAGGGCGATAAGAAAGCCGATCTCGTCTGGAATACGATGCTGTACCAGATCTGTAAGATGATCGGCGAGATGAGCTGCGTGCTCTGCGGTAAGGTCGACGGGATCCTTCTGACGGGCGGACTCCTCCGCTTCGCCGACGTCAAGGAGACGATCGAGAAGCGTTGCGGCTGGATCGCACCGATCAGTGTATACCCGGGCGAGATGGAACAGGAAGCGCTGGCTCTTCCGGCTCTTCGTGTCATGCAGGGAAAAATCACTGCCCAGACCTACTCCGGTCAGGACGTATGGCAGGGTTTCGAAGGTTTTGAGATATAAGAAAGTGAGGACAGAGTATGAGTTTGATCGAGAAAATCAGAGCAAAAGCACAGGCAGATGTAAAGAGGATCGTCCTTCCTGAGGGCGATGAACCACGTACCGTTAAGGCTGCGGAGATCATTAAGAAAGATGGGCTTGCCGAACCAATCCTGATCGGAGATCCGGAAAAAGTCGGGAAAGTCGCTTCGGAGAAAGACGCCGATATTGCAGGTATTACGATCATCGATCCGCTTAAGAGTGAGAAATTTGACGAATACTCCTCTGCTCTCTACGAACTGAGAAAGGCCAAGGGCATTACCGAGGAAGACGCTAGAAAGCTGGTGTCTGACCCCATGTATTTCGCCGTGATGATGGTCAAGCTCGGCGATGCGGACGGTCTCGTATCCGGCGCTGTACATACCACCGGCGATATGCTCCGCCCGGCACTTCAGATCATTAAGGCGAAGCCCGGTATGTCGATCGTGTCCAGTTCTTTTCTCATGGAATGCCCGAATAAGGCACTTGGTGAGGACGGCCTTCTGGTCTATGCCGACTGTGTCGTGAACCCTTGTCCGAATGCCCAGGAACTGGCACAGATCGCTGTATCTGCTGCAGAGACTGCCCGTGTGCTGTGCGGTATCGAAGAGCCCCGTGTCGCCCTTCTTTCCTTCTCGACGAAGGGAAGCGCCAAACACGATCTGGTTACCAAGGTACAGGAAGCGACCGCGCTGGCCCATGAACTTGCGCCGGATCTTCTCCTCGATGGCGAGATGCAGTTCGATGCGGCACTCGTGCCGGAGATCGGCGCATCGAAGGCTCCGGGAAGCCCGGTGGCCGGACGTGCCAATGTCCTGATTTTCCCGGATCTTCAGGCCGGAAATATCGGATACAAGATCACCCAGCGTATCGGCGGCGCAGACTGCTTCGCTGTTCTGCAGGGTCTTGCCAAACCGTGTAATGACCTGTCCCGCGGATGTTCCGTGGAAGATATCGTCAATACGGTCGCCATGACAGCTGTTCAGGCACAGTGATAGAAACTAAGCCCGCCGAAAGGAGGAGTGTATATGGCCAGGTTCTTCGTCTGTTCGGATATTCACGGGGCGGAATCCCGTCTGGAAATGTATCTTGCGAACCAGAGCGCCATCGATACTGTCATCGTCTGCGGGGATCTCGAGATGGAAGTATACGATGTGGAAGAAATCATCCGACGGTATACTTCCCGGTCGATCGACATCCGCTTCGTTCGTGGAAACTGTGATGTTTTCTTCTCCTCCAGTGCGAGGGTCCCGGACCAGATCACGGTAACGCTCACCCCGAAGCACCGGGCGTTAGTTACGCATGGACATCTGTACCGTGCGAACCGGGAGCTTATGGCCTATGCGGCGAAGGAGAACCACTGCGATATCGTGATCTATGGTCACACTCACATACCTCTCGACAAGGAGGAATACGGTATCCGCTTCCTGAATCCCGGATCCGTAAGAGACGGAAGCTACATGATCATCGAGACCGATGGAAATGGAGATATGGAAGTCACATTGAACTGAAAAAAGTCGGATATCTTCTCAGGATATCCGTCTTCTTATGTCTGGTGAATCCGTTCTCAATCCTCGTTTACATAGCCGTAGTTGACGTAGAATTCGTCATTAACGATCCAGCCTGTAAAACCGAGATATCCGACATGTGTCGGAGCAGGCTGTCCTCCGTAATAGTAGTACATGTCGATGAATGGCTCAGAATCGGCGGAGAAGTCCGTGTATTCCCGTTCTGCATCGTAATGGTATGTGCCGTCTGACTGCGTGTAATAGCGGCGGATCCAGTTATCGTAGCCGTTATAGAATGTCTGCTCATAGTCGCTGCCCAGGCCGATCTCCTCAAGATTCCCGCCTTCTTCCACGTAGAAAGAGCAATCAAAGAAATTGATCGATTTGTTATCGTGATCGGCAAATTCGTAGTAATCCTTCTGTGACGGGTCGATGATGACACGGCAATCGAAGTATTCCGTGATGCATGTCACCCCATCGTTGAAGCAATGGATGGTCCTTCCGGGATTCCCGTTTCCGATGTTGGGATGGTCGAGTGTAAGTCCGATCACTGTTGCCATGTGGCAGGATCCGAAGAATGCTCCATCCGGATCCTCGATACGAAGGCCGGAGATCTTATATCCGTTTCCGAAGAACACGCCACGGAAGACCGTCTCAGCATCGGTGTTCCGGTCTCTCGCGCGATTTCCCATGGGTGCCCACTCATATGCGGAAAGATCGATATCATTCAGAAGATGCACATAGTACATCGTCGAAAGATCATCACCCTGCATGGCATCCAGTGCATTTACATAATAATTGACAGAGGCCAGCTGCTCAGGAGTCGATACCCAGAATACAGCCGATCCCTTCTCCATATCCGTGATCGATGCACGGATATAATCCATATCTACAAGATCCGGAATATCACCGGTGTCGAACACGTTCGCCCAGTAGGAATCGTGCGGATCCGTCTCAAGAAGTGTCTCCACGTCGAAGTTCAGGTCTCTAAGGAGCACTTCTGTCTTGTCGATAAGGATATACGTCCCTTCTTCAGAAGCATCGTATTCCACTTCCAGATAGTCCCCGTTCCGGGTGATGGGACAATCCACACGGATCAGTCCGGAATAGGTCTCCTTCACAAGTTCGACATTCTCTACTTTGACCTCCGGATCATTCACCTCGATCCTGATCTTCGCGCCGACATATGCATCGTCCGCCGTGATCTTTACACCATCGCTTAAGAACCGGCCCTCGTCCCAGTAGTAGAGGGCACCCTTGTCCACGAAGCTGACCACTCCGTAATCCGGAAGCCAGACATCCTCGACATTCTTCCCGGCAAGATCCAGTGTCACGGTCGTTTTCTCCGTTTCGGTCATGTGAGCAAACTCGGTCTTCGTAAATACCGTATTCTTCTTCTGCCCGCTAAGGACCTGCTCACGAAGGAGATACAGCCTTCCCGTCAATGTCCAGGATGCGTAGAAGCAGGCATCTGTTTCTTTCTGTTTATTCTGCCGCTCCATACACATGCCGTCTTCGAGTTTCCGAAGGATGCTGTCACTTCCTTCCAGCTCGACATTTCCGAGGCCGTTAGCCATGTATTTATGTCGTTCTATCTCATTTCCGGAAAGATCACGGACCACCAGTTCCCGATCGTCTTCATCCTCCCAGATCTGGAGTTCACCGCTTCCCGGAATATATACGACCCAGGTTGCACAGTTCACCAGCCATTGGACATCCCGGACGCCCTTCTCATTCAGAAAGGAAAACGTATAATAACAGATCATCAGGTCGTCCTTGTCCGGATCAGGCAGAAATGTATACATCGTATCGAGGAAATACATGCCGCCGACATCCATGAGTCCCTCGTGGTACTGGATGCTCTGTGGCACCGTCTCCCCTTCGACTTCCATAGTTATTTCCGTAGGAGAAACGGTAATCGTCTCTTCTTCGCCGATATAGAAAGCATCGGCGAAGAGGATGGTTTCTATCTTTTTGGTAAGATCCATCCCCTCCTGCGTATCTGTCCGGAACAGCTCCATTCCCAGGAAATTCATGTATCCGTCGGAATTGACCGACATAGGAAGATAGAACTCCGTTCCTACACTGAAGAAAGGGTTGCTCTTCTCCATCTCCGTCTTTACGGTAATCGTATCGTCACTAACGACGACGGATATTCCGGTATCGTCAATATCCGTAATCGTGAACAGAAGCCCATCTCGGAACACTTCAAAGGCCCTTTTGTTCGGTGTGATGCGAAGGACCGGACCGTGTTCATCACACCAGATCCCTGCGATGGAATCCGGATCCACTCCTCCGGGTTCCTCCCATTCCCGGTCTTTACCCTTCTTGGGATCCTCCTTGGATTCTTCCTTGTTATCGGATTTCTTTTTCTTCCGGGATGTTTCTTCGGTTTCTGTCTCTTCGGTTCTGTCTTTCTTCTTACACGAGCAGACGCCGTTCACGACTCCCAGAAGGAGCATCACCGTTACTGCCCATACTGCCCATCTCTTCATGATCTTTTCCCTTCACATCTACCCAAAGTTTCTCTTTTCCTGCTTCTGATTATACTCGATATTGTCTTTCCTTCACAGGCTTTTCAAGAGTAGCCGGATGTAGCGATACTGCCGAGAAGTATCGTAATTTTGCCGAAGTCCCGCTCTCGTGTTGAAAAATGGAGCAGAAAGAAAGTATAATGAGCACATAACCGTTAAGGAGGGAGTTTTTATGGCTTGTTTTATAGTTCCTGCTACAGAGGCCATCGTGACAACGATTGCTGCGAAGGTCCTTGCGAAGAAAGAAAAGAATATGGAGATCCATCACGAAGGGAGTTCTGCGGGAATCGTGGAAAAATCACATTTCTCGAGAAAGCTCGGCTGGCTGAATAATATGCTCTGGGGCGGTTCCGCACTTCTGGCTCTGGAACATGTTTGGCACGGTGAAGTTGTGCCGTGGTTCCCGTTCCTGACCGCCGCATCCGATGCGTCTTCCCGTGCGGAGATGTTCCACGAGATGGCAACAGTCGGCGTGGCTATGGCAGCATTGGTTACAGTTACCTGGGCAATCATGGTACTGGTTTCTTCCCGTATTGAGAAGAGGGAAGACACGACTGCTTCCGTTTCCGAAGCAGCTACTGAAACCGTTTCTACTTCTGATAACAAGTAAGGAGGGACCGATATGACACTACTTATCTCTGTCTTTGCTGCTATTATCGCCACCATCGTCTGGTACAAGCATGCACCGAATGACAACTGGAAGGTCGGAACTCTTGCACTGATGTACTGGGGCGCTTCCCTGATGTGGATGTGTGACGCCATCTTCGAGTATGCTGAGCTGAAGGAAGAATTCTTCCAGCCGGCGGCGGCAGATATGCTGAATGACCTTTTCCTCGGTCTGACCGTTGTAGCGCTGGGACTTGTCATCTGGCTGGTCGTACTTCTGGTCAAAGATCCGAAGGGCGTGCTCCGCGGTAAGCTTCTGGCGAAGAAGAACGACTGATCCCCGAAGGATCAGTGGAGGTTTCATGAATACACAGATCAAGCAGATCCTACAAGCTGTGGAACGCGGTGAAATGACTTCGGAGGAAGCTCTTCTGAAGCTGAAGATCGCGCCCTACGAGGATCTGGGTTTTGCGAAGGTAGACTATCACAGGCATGTCCGTCAGGGCATGCCTGAAGTAATTTATGGCGCAGGGAAAACGGCTCAACAGATCATCGGGATCGTGGATTCGATGCAGCGAAACGGTCAGGAGAATATCCTGGTCACCCGTCTTTCCGAAGATAAGGCGGCCGTGATGAGAGATGTGGCTCCGTCAGGAAGTGACGCCGAGACAGCCGGAAGTGCGCACGCGCATTTCAAGTATTATGATGAGGCCCGTATAGGTGCATACGGATGTCCCCCCGCCCCTGACGGGATCGGCAGGATCGTCGTCGCGACAGGCGGGACCAGTGACATTCCAGTTGCAGAGGAAGCCGCCGTTACGGCGGAATTCTTCGGCAACGAGGTCGTGCGTCTCTATGATGTAGGCGTCGCAGGCCTTCATCGACTCCTCGCTCATAAAGAAGAGATCATGACCGCGAGCGTCATCATCGCCATCGCCGGCATGGAGGGGGCGCTGGCCAGTGTGATCGGCGGTCTTGCGGACTGTCCTGTCATCGCTGTCCCCACGAGCGTCGGATATGGCGCGGCCTTCGAAGGGCTCTCGGCGCTGCTGTCGATGCTCAATTCCTGTGCCAGCGGTGTGTCCGTCGTCAATATCGATAATGGATTCGGTGCCGGCTATATGGCCAGCATGATCAACCACATGGAGGCAAAAACATGAAGACACTGTACATCGACTGTTCCATGGGCGCTGCCGGCGACATGCTGACCGCTGCACTTCTCGAGCTCATTCCCGATCGGGAGAAGATCCTTGCCAGACTGAATTCACGCGGGATCCCGGGCGTCGTATTCCAGGCGGAGGAATCCGTCAAATGCGGGATTACGGGAACGCACATGTCCGTTAAGGTCGATGGCGTCGAGGAAGACGAGCACCTTCACGATCACTGCCACGGGCATGGTCATGATCACGAGCATAGTCATGAGCATGGACACGAACATCACCATGACCACCCGCACGGTGGGGATGAACATGAACACGAGCATGGCCATGAGCATCATCACAGTGGCCTTCACGATATCGAGCATATCGTATATGACCATCTTAAATTGCCTACCGAGGTCGCACTGAATGTGATGGCTGTCTATCACGAGATCGCCGAGGCGGAGAGTCATGTACACGGTGTTCCCGTGGATCAGATCCATTTCCATGAAGTGGGCACTATGGATGCCATCGCGGATATTACCGCCGTCTGCCTTCTGATGTATACGCTGAAACCGGACGAAGTCGTCGTTTCTCCGATCCATGTCGGTTCCGGACAGGTGAAGTGTGCCCACGGGATCCTTCCCGTACCCGCTCCGGCTACCGCTTATATTCTTCGTGATATTCCCACCTATGGCGGCAATATTCAGGGGGAGCTCTGCACCCCGACGGGCGCCGCTCTCCTGAAGCATTTCGCCACGCGTTTCGGTTCCCAGCCTCTGATGAAGACTTCGGCCATCGGATATGGCATGGGAAAGAAAGACTTCCCGCAGGCCAACTGCGTCCGCGCGATGCTGGGTGAGACAGAAGATGCGACTAAGAAGACGGATGTGGCGCAGCCCTCAGAAAGGACTGCTTCTGCTCCGACACAAGCTTCTTTCGCCGAAGCCTGTGGTGCCGACAAGACCGTCGTCGAGCTGTCCTGTAATGTGGACGATATGACCGGTGAAGCAGTCGGATTCGCCATGGAGAGACTCTTCGAAGCGGGTGCCAATGAGGTGTATACGGTGCCGTGCGGCATGAAGAAATCCCGCCCGGGTATTCTTCTGACCGTGCTATGTAAACCTGAAGATAAGGAGAAGATGGTAAAACTTCTCTTCGCCCACACGACCACAATCGGTGTTCGTGAAACACTGTTTAACCGGTATGTGCTCGACAGAAGGATCGAGACGATCGATACATCGATGGGACCCGTAAGGAAGAAGATCTCCTCCGGGTACGATGTGACGCGCATGAAGTATGAGCATGAGGATCTCTCACGCATCGCGAAGGAACAGGGGATCTCCCTGTCCGAGGCGCTGCTGCGTGTGCATATGGAAGATCAGTGATCAGACCAGCTTGTCGAATCTTTCCTGGAAGATCTTCTTGTTATTCTCGAAGAGGTTATTGCCTTCAGTGTCGATGGATACGATCAGCGGGCCGAACTCCTTGACTTTCATGATCCAGAGTGCCTCCGGCATGCCGAAGTCCTCTACCCATTCCACATCGACCAGCTCTTCCACTTCCTGTGCGGCGACGACGGCGCATCCACCCGGGAATGCACAGTGGATCGCGCCGAATTTCTTACATGCCTCGGCGGTCTTATCCATCATGCCGCCCTTACCGATCACCAGGCGGACTCCCGTCTTCTCGATGAATTCCGCTTCGGCCGACTCCATCCGGCGGCTGGTCGTCGGTCCGACGGAAACCATATACTGCTTGCCGTTCTCATCTTTCCCGACGATCGGTCCGGCATGGAAGATCGCCCCTTCTTTAAGCGAGATCTTCGTGGGAAGGATACCTTCTTTTACCACCCGTTTATGTCCGCTGTCACGGCATGTGGAGAGATAGCCCGTAAGATAGACGGTGTCCCCGATCCTAAGGTCCTTGATCTGTTCGTATGAAATAGGAGTAGTCAGTGTTTTCTTCATGGTATTACACCTCCAGGGACTTCTTATGCGAGAACACTTCGGACGACAGGTCTGCGTGGATGACCATATCGCCGCGTCTTGTGGCCCAGCAGCCCGTCGTGATGCCGACACCCAGTGTGGCCGGGTGATGGGCGGCAGCCTCGATATTTACACCGAGCACGGTCTGGCTTCCGCCGAATCCCAGCGGGGCGATGCCAAGAGAATTCAATCCTGCGAAGATCTCCTCTTCCAGCTTCGCGACTTCCGGATAGGAGGAGTGGGTACCGAGAGGACGCAGGAGCGCCTTCTTCGAGAGCATGGCGGACGTTGCGGCACAAGTGCCGAGTCCGATGCCCACGCACAGCGGCGGGCAGGCGTTGACGCCCCAGTCCAGGATCGTCTGGTATACGAACTTCTTGATACCCTCGACGCCCTCCAGCGGCATCAGGACCTTACTTCTACCGGGCAGCGAACATCCGCCTCCGGCCATATACATGCGAAGACGAAGATCGGAGCTTCCCGGAACCAGTTCATACTCGATATAGGGGGCACCGAAGCCGGTGTTGTCGCCGGTGTTGTGTTCGCCGAGTGGTTCCACAACATTCGGGCGCAGAGGAGTCTCCAGCGTCGCCCGGCGGCAGCCTTCGACCAGCACATCCCTGATCTCTGCCTGATACGGGAATTCGGTCCCAACCTCGACGAAGTACTGGATCACGCCCGTATCCTGACAAAGCGGGCGGTGCAGTTCTTTTGCCAGGGAAAGATCTGTGAGCATGCACTCATACATGGTCTTCGCGCTCGGGGCGGTTTCCTGCTCATGCATCTCCCGCAGCCTTGCTTCCACGTCATCCGGCAGGTAGATCCCTGTCATTGCGGTGAAGTCCTGGACCGTCTTGATAAACTTATTTCTTAACGTCTCTTCCATAGAGTGCCTCCCTGCGTTCGCACTTCGTCATATGGTGAAGTGCTTCATTGCACTGAAAAGTATTACATAAACAGAGGTGAAATTCAAATTTTTCTTGTGATCCGGGAATCTTCGCGAATCGAGGGAAAGCCTGAAAATGTGTGCCTGCCCCGGAGATTTCCTTTCTTATGGTTTTTCGGCTACAATAGTAGCAGGTGCGATGGAAGAATCGCCGGAAAACTGACACCAAAGGAAGATAACGACATGCTGATAAACAGATATAGAGAGAATACAACATCCGGATCCGTGAAGAAGATCCTCGCGGTCCTCCTCTCCCTTGCCGTGGTTCTGGGCAGTGCCGCATGCAGTAAGAGCGAAGAGACGACGAAGAAAAAAAAGAAGAAAAATACGAAGAAGACCACGACAGTGGAGACGAGTGACACGGAAGTACCAACGGATGTTCCGACAGATGTACCGTCCGATCCGACGACGGAACCTACGGATACGACCGCTACGGAGACAACTTCCGATACGACTTCTGATACAGGCCTTCCCGAGGGACAGAAGGTTCCTCTCGATCCGGCCATCGGCTTCGGCTCCGGAGCACAGGATGAGATGACCGCGCGTCTTCTGGAACTGGACCGTGTCGTCGCCGCTGAGCTACGTACCACGTATAGCGGACTTGCGAAGTATCTGGTGGTCTTCGAGATGCCGCTGGACTGGAACGATCCGGATGGTGCGACCTTCATGCTCCGCTCCACCTTCACCTATTCCTCAGACGATGCGCCGAATACGTTCCTTTGTAACGGATACATGCTGTACGACCAGATGTTCGATTTCATCTATCGGTACGAAGTTGCCGAGCGCTACGACACGAATGAGATCGAGTGCGAGTTCCGCTTCTTCGGGGCATCGGTTCCTGAAGGACTTTCGAATGATTCTACTGAACTGTGGGGGTATCTGAATGCGGAGAATGCCGCTGCAGATTTCCATCACATCATCACCCAGTTTAAGACGATCCTCACCGGGAATTGGGTCTTCACCGGCGGAAGCAAGGGCGGTCAGCTGACACACTTCCAGTCCCATTTCTATCCGGACGATGCCGACGTGTACTTCTCTATGGTGGCTCCGGGAGGAATCTCTCCGGAAGCACCGGATTTCTTCGACAACATTTATACCCGCATCGGGGATGAGGCCTTCGGCCAGGACCGGGCGAAGAGATATCGTGATCTGGTCCTCGAATTCCAGGTCGAGGCCATGAAGCTTAAGGATGTTCTGGCCGACAGATACTATCAGGCGGGACTTGCAGACGGGTGTACATTCAATGACTTCACGACCCCGGAGATCCTCTACGATATGCTCGTTCTGGAATTCGCCACCACGACCTGGCAGTACTATCAGGATTTCACCACCATATCGGATATACTGAGCATGGACAGAACCGGTACTGATTTCGAAGATGCCGTCTTTACTCTGCTTTATAACACCAACGAACCGTATGTCTGGTCCACCAACAGTGTCTACTTCCCTTACTATGTTCAGGCCATCAAAGAAAACGGCGAGCATGAGTATGACTTCTCCTTCCTTCGCGAAGCGCTAAGAGAAGAGGGACTGGAAGACCTTCTCACCGTAACGGAAGACATGGAACAGAATCTCCTGTTCAAGATGGTGTTTACAGATGAGCAGCTCTCGGCCTTCACCTTCAACGAGCAGCTCTATCAGGACATGGTGGAGTGGTCGCATACAGTGGATAAGCCGGTCATCATGTTCTATGGCGGAACGGATGTATGGTATGAAGTACGTCTCCCGGACGTCACGGATAACCCGAATGTCCATATCTACGTTGACAAGACGGGATCTCATCAGACCAGTCTCTGGGGGCTTGATCCGAGCGAGCAGGATGAGATCGATGCGATCGTGAAGGGTGCTCTCGGGATCTGACGGATCTATCCCATCTCGGCGATCAGTGTCGATGCACGGCTTTGGATGATTTTGCTGACATCCTCAGCCGATTTCGATCCGTCGAAGTATGCCGGTGCTTCTTCGCGGATGATCTCCATGATGGTCGGATTCTTGCATATTCTCGTAGAAATGCTCTCGATCACCTTGGTAAAGGCATCGGCCATTTCCTGATCGTATCTCGGATATGCCGACAAGTATTCCGGGTTGTTGGCATAGGGTTCCATGGACTTGTCGTAGTTGTCGATCTCTTTCTGAAGGAATGCTTCTTCACATTCCCGGTTGACAAAGATGAAGCTGTCATTGCTTGTGGCAATCTCCATCTGCGCCTCGGATGTCATGAGATATTTTACGAAATCCCACGCCTCCTCCTTCGCGCCGGAAAAAGCAGAGATCCCGACAGAAGAGCGTGCATTGGCGGCTACGCCGTTTCCTCCGGAAACCGGCCATCCGATGAGTTCTGCATTTCCTCCACAGAGTTTCGTCAGTGGTGCGAATGAATAAAGCCCATCCAGATCCATCGGCGTGACCGCACAGACCCGGTCTTCCATCATGGCGAAGAAGGGATTGTAGACGGATCTTTCTGCGTATTCACTCCAGAAGTTCTGTAATGTCTCTTCGCTGGTAGTTGGAGAAGCTCTCCGCGCCACTTCCAGAAGTTTCCGGAAATCCTCACTGTCGAAGTATACCTCTTCTTTTCCATAGTCTACGTAATGCCCCATATCCCGATAGAGGAGATGCAGAAGAATGCCCGTACTATCCAGCGGCAATTCCGCAATCGTCGAAACAAAGAAGTATAAAAGAGGGTTCATTCCATCCGGCAACTGATCCAATTTGTTTCCGAACTCGGAAGGAGTCCATCCGGAGATCTCGCCCAGTACAGTTTTGTCTCCCACAAGTGCGGAGATTTCGAATGTCATCGGCATCTGGAAGAGTTTGCCGTTATCTTCGAAAGCACGGAAGACATTGTCATAATACAGGCTTCGGTTCAGTCCATGATCTCCATCTATATACGAATTCAGATCCTCCAGGATCCCATCCTGATTGAACTGTCCGTACACCGAATAGTCGAGGAGAATGTCCGGTCCATCGCCTGACTTCATGTCCAGAAGCAGTCTGTCCGCCGCATCCGCCTTCAGCGCAGCATTGAAACCGTAGGGATTTCTGTCCGGGAAATACACATAGACTCTGCCGAGACTTTCCGGGCGCTTATTGTAGGCACGGATCATCGGATAGTACGTCGTATTTTGTTCGTTGATCCCCACCTTCAGGATACGTTTTCCGGCATATGGATTCGATGCTTCTTTGTGAAGAAGGATCAGTTCCTGTTCTTCTGCCAGCAGAATAATATCTCCGGAATCCGAAACACGGGCGTTCATGATCTCTTTTCCATAGATATCCGTATCTCCCCAGCGGAAGAGGTTCTCTCGGTCACCGGTAAGCAGATTGACCTTCACCAGGCCTTCCCCGTCGTCCGTAATGACCTCGCCGTTATTGACGATCAGCCGGTATTCCGGTGGCGTATTCGGATCCAGAGCTTTAGCATCTGAGAAAGAAAAAGTATTCAGATCCAGCTCCCGGTATTGATAGTCAGGAACAGCATCCGGAGTATTGTAATTCCTCTCATATGAGATCTCATAATATTTGCCGTCGAATTCGTAGATATGGGATTCCCAGGAAAGAAGATCCGCTTTCTTCAGGACCTGCCAGTTCTCGTCCATAAGGTAGACCAGAGCATCTCCGTAGAAAAGGAACTGGCCGTTCTCCATCTGGATCACTTCCATATTCGCGACTTCCAGATTGAGAAGCGGACTGGCTACTTCTTCACGGAGGATCTCGCCTTTCTCGTTGACCAGGATAAGTACTTGATCATATCCGCCGTCGCCCTTATCATTGTAATTCGTGCGGAAACAGTTTGCCATGACGAAGCCGTCGCGGAGCGGATACAGATGCATGATCTCGTAGTTCGAAGGGAGTTCACATCTTGCGATCATTTCGCCGGAATAAGAATAGAACACGATGCCGCAATCGTACTGCATCATCTGAAGATCGTAGAAACGCATCAATTCGTCGGGGTTAAATACATCAAGGGACTCCTGTTCCTTCTTCTCTGTTTCGGTCAGATCATAGAGATGGTCATACATACAGGCAATGCTGTTATCGAGGAAAACCATATGTGCCAAAGACTGGCCTCGCGGCGCCCGGTCCTTGTTACTCTCGGGGATCAGAAGTTTTACAGATGAATCGGAGAAGTACGGATCCGTATCCAGTACATAGTCACCGTGCGGCTTGCCATCCGGGGTCGTCGGAAGAAGATCCGGGATCACATCCGACGAGCCTTGCGTAGCATCTGTGCCATTCTTTTTCTTACATCCCGCTGTGGCCATCAGCATGGAAATGCCAAGCGCCAAAGCAACGACTCTTATCATCTTCGAATGTCCTTTTTTCGACTGCCAGATTTTAGACTGTTTCATATTATTTCCCTCCCGCTCCGGTAGCGATGTAACTTGTCCTATCTCTCTTCGCCAAAAGCACTGGTCCCCGACATTCTCACTGCGACTCGGCCATCACGGTCGATGCGCGGCTCTGGATTGACTTACTCACTTCGTCCGCGCTTACTTCTCCATCAAAGTAGCTCGCCACTTCCTGCATCACGATCTGCGTATACGCCGGATTCTTCCGAACACGCGTTGTGATGTTTTCGATAAGTTCGAGATACGCTCCGACGACTCTCTCATCCGGTTCGGCTACTCCTTCGATGAGAGCACTTCCGGCACCGCCGTTCTTCGCGAGATAATTCGGATAATCATCTACCTCGATCTGAATCGCTTCCGCCTCGCTCTCACGACAGATGCTCACGCCATACACCAGAAAACTACTGTCCGTCATAAGGTCCGTCTGCACATCCGGCGAGAGCATGAACTTCACGAAGTCCCATGCCTCATCCTTCGCAGTGGAATACGCAGAGATTCCGATAGATGTGAGCGCCTCCGCGGAGATCCCTCCGGTGAATTGCGGCTCGGAAGAATCTGCGCCTGACGCCATCCCTGCGGCATCCCTTCCGTCAGCTGCCGGCCATCCCATAAACACCACCTGTCCCCGGCAGCGGTCGATATACTCGGCGAACTCCATCAGCCACCTCGGCCGCATGACTGTGACCGCACAGAGTCCATCCTCCAGCATCATGGCATTCGGAGAAACATTCGTCTTATTCACATAACCGTTCACGATACTCTGGAGCGTACCACTATCCATATCAGGGGACAGTGCTTTTGCCAATGCAAGAAGGTCGCGGAAGCCATCACTGTCGAAGTGAACCTCACCGCGACTATAGTCCACATAACGATCCATATCGTGGCAAAGAAGATTAAGTAAGATACCCGTAGCGCTCATTTCCGGTGAGCCGTCCGACACGTTCTGGTAGAGGATCGTAGCTGTGCCATCCGGGATCAGACTCATCTTCTTCCCGAAGTCTTCGACGTTCCATCTCGCAACGCCGCCAGGTAGAATCACGCCATTCCCATCAATTAATCCTGCATTCCCGATGAGTGCATCGATGATAACGGTGAGCGGCATCTGATGGAGTTTCCCGTCCACTTCAAAAGCACGCAGGATGTTGTCGAAATACAGGCTCCTGTCGATCCCGTCCGACCCGTCGAGGTATGGATTTAGATCGACAAGATTCTCTTCCTTATCGAACTGTCCGAAATCCGCATAGTTGATCAGGACATCCGGACCCTCGCCCGCCTTCATGTCCTGAAGCATAAGATCCGCCGCTTCAGCATCCAGGTAATGGGTGTACCCGCCATAATCACTCTCCTGATTCGGGGCATAAAAGGACACCCACGCCAGACTCTCCTCGCGGCTGTTATACTCGTTGATCTTTCTTTTATACGCATCGTTGATGCCGTCAACAGCCACATATATGATGCGTCTGCCGGCATGCGGGTTATTCCGTTCCCGCGCAAAATGCGTCAGCTGCCATTCTTTTCCATCCTTGGAGACCATGTAGAGTTCCTGATCAGAAAGCACTTTCATGGCATCGATGCGATCCACGCGCATGTCCGCCGCTGCCCAGTCCAGAATACGTGACGATTCACCAGTGAGATAGTTGACACGGGTAAGTCCGTCGTTATCCTGCACATAAGGTTCCCCGTTGACTACGATCATATAGGGGATATTCAGTTCGCCGGGCAGTTCTTTTGCCTCGGAAAAAGCAAGGCCCTCCGTATCAATCTCGCGATACATGTTCTTCGCATCGGCACCGCACACACCGTCCGCGCATGTACCGGTGTTATATACCTCGTAGTACTTCCCGCCGATCTCGACGATTTTATCATTGTTATATGAAGCCAGTTCACCGCGCCTGATGAGATTCCATTCCTCATCGAGAAGGTAGATAACTCCGTCCCCATAATAGAGGATATTTCCGCTATCCAGAACGACGGCACTGGGATTATCGATATCCCAGATCAGCGGATCCATCTGTTCCTTCTTCAACACTTCGCCGGAAGGGGTGAGGAGCAGGATCTTCTTCGTCATCCCCTCGCGGATGACCGCCGCGATATTGCCGTTTTTCATAGCATATACGCGGATCGCTTCTTCGCCCGGTTCCAGTTCGACATCCGCGATCAGGTCGCCATCGAACGTGTAGATCGCGATCCCGCATTCGCTTCGGGCTGCTTCTTCTGCCGTCGCATCATAGTTACGGAAGTATACTCCGGCCACACTCTGATCCAGGATCGCAAACTCGCCGAAAAGCTCCTTGTCCGGCTCGCGTCCTTCTTTCTTCGGGACAGAAAGCGTTATGGTGTCATTGGAAATATACGGATCGTCGCTCGATACGTAATCAGCATCCAGTGATGTATATATATCGTCAGAAGAAGGGTTCTCATCAGAATGCAGGTCTGTATGTGTTCCTTCCGAATTGCCGGCATCTACTGTGTTAAAAACGCTCGAGCCATTCTGCCCGTCTCTCTGTCCTTGCTGTTCATCTCCATCTTGGGCCGAAAAGCCGGTATCGCCGAAGCCCTCTGTGCCAGTGCTTCTTCCGCACGCGGCAGAGGAAAACAGCATGGAAAAGATAAGCGTTCCGGTTAATATCCGCAAGCATCTTTGTTTCATTATCCATTCTCCCAAACCAAATCGCACCCCTGCAATTCCGGCTTTCATACCCACGCGGACGCAACATACATCCAACTTAATTATACAGGGGATATGAGAAGAGAGTATTAAGAACAGGTGACAGTATCGTCACTTATTGGCGCAATCTCACACCTTCCGGCTGTACGGAATCTCGTAACTCCATGGAGAGATGTCCTCGAAGGTCTTGGCGACGGCGAAGACGTCCTCATCGCGGAATTTCTTTCCTACGATCTGCATGCCCACAGGAAGGCCGTCTTTCGTAAGCCCGGCAGGAACAGAAGCCGCCGGATTTCCTGTAAAATTCTCAAGGAACGTCTCGCAGTATCCGATGATCGGATCGACTTTCTGACCGTTTACTTCCCTCGGTCCCAGAGTATTGTGATCCTTCGTATTTCTGACCGGCGGACAGATCGTCACCGGTGAAAGGATGATGTCATAGTGATCGAAGATATCCTGCTGCGCATCGAGGATCTCGGTCCTGAGATCATTAAAATAGCGATAATCCATGACCGTCGAAGCGAAGGCTTTCTCGTTCCAGTAGATGAATTCTTCCGGAAGCTCTTTCCTATGGTCCCGGACCAGATCGAGGCCTTCTCTTCTCCACATCTCCAGATCGATCGATGTATCGATACTGATGCTCCGGCACCAGAGTTCGGCATATTCATTAAAGGTATGCGGGAACGAGAAATGCACCGGTTCGATGTGCGCGCCGGCAAGTTCCAGTTTTCTTGCTGCATTCGTTACGATCTCCGACACTTCTTTCTCCACAGGAAAAATATCGAAGTCTGTCGTAAAGGCGATCTTCCAGTCCCGGATCGGCTTCTTCATGAGTTCCAGAAAATCGCGTTTCCCATGATCGAGGCTCAACGGGTCTCTGGGGTTATAGCGGGCCATGTAGTTGAGCATCAGGGCACTGTCCTCGACAGTTCTCGTAATTGCCCCATTGAAGCAATAAGGATGGGTCGCGGTCCATCCGTCCGGACGGCAGATGCTGGGGATCGTGCCCACCGAAGCCTTAAACCCGAAGCAGCCGCACCAGGAAGAAGGAATACGGATCGATCCGCCTCCATCGGAGCCTTCGGAGATCGGGAGCATCCCGTCTGCCACTGCTGCCGCAGAACCGCCGGACGATCCTCCTGAGTTATATTCCGTGTGGAAAGGATTTCCGGTGGGCCCATATAGATAGTTATCGCATGTGCCCCGGAAAGCGAAGGCCGGCGCGTTGGTCTTCCCGACAGCGATGGCGCCCGCTTCACGAGCCGCCGTGTAGAACATGGAATCCTCCACGTCCTCACGGATCAGAGACTTCACTCCGCCGTGGGAATTCGTCCAGCCTTTCTTCGAAGGAAGGAAGTCCTTGAGTCCCACCGGTACCCCGGCCAGAGGACCCACGTCCTCTCTGGCGGCAAGCTTCTTTTCCAGTGCTTCTGCCTCGGCAAAAGCATCGTCGAATTTCGTATATGTGAACGCATGAAGACTCGGATCTCTCTTCTCGATCCGCTCCTGAAAATACTTGATGACTTCTGTCGGGGTGATGTGTCCGGACCGGACTTGCTGACCGAGCTCTATTCCTGAGAGTTTCTCCAGTTCCATATTCTACCTGCACCTTCTATGCGCCGCGGATCACGAGGAACCTTCCGCGGCGTCCTCAGAAACGATTACGCTGCCGCGCCGACTTTCCGCATCCGGTCGATGTATTTCTGGCCGATCTTCTCTTTCTCCCAGCGCTTCGAGATACGGTACCCCATCGGGGAGAAGACCGCTTCCAGCAGGAGCTCCACGACCATGGATGTGGTGGAGCAGATCAGGACCTGTGTCCAGTTCCAGCCGAAGAAAACGTGCGAGACCATGGCTGAGAATACGAAGTTATCGACCCACTGGGCGATGCCTGTGGAGATCAGGGATCTCTTGGCAAAACCACTGAAGTTTCCCTTATCTGCCCGGCTTCCGATGAAGTGATTCAATCCTGAGTTCACCAAGGTGGACAGCAGCATCGCTACAGCCGATCCGACGACGACATACCATGCTCCGCCGAAGGTGCTGTCGATGCCCGAAGAGACAAGTTCTCCGGTGGCCGCATCCGGGGCGGAATAGTATGCGGCCCACGCCCCCGGTGCCATGGACAGGAGCTTCATGACGATGACACAGACCACGTTGACACCCATAGCCAGGATCGAGATCTTCGTGGCCGCCTTCGGCCCGAAGCGTTTGCAGATACAGTCCATGCACAGGAAAGAGATCCAGGACAACGCCAGGCCGCAGTTGAGGCAGAAGTACTCGGAACGGTAAAGTTCCTTACTTGCCATCAGATTCATTAGAACAACGGATAAGATAAATATAGTAGTGACCATGGCCGGAACGCCATGCAGTAACGCCTTATAGTCCTCACGGACGCGCTTGATTGCAGACATATTCTTTTCTCCTTTGGTTTTCATATTTTACAAGCAGGATATCGGACCCGAACTGCTTGGCGGATTCCTCCGCAACGACCATTATATATAGGAATTCGGAAATTGCAAGCGTCAAATCATATTTCCACCCCTACTAGAGGGCAGAAAATAGCCACAGTGTATACACAAGCAAAATCATTACGGTCATTCCTGCCATTACTATGACTGCAATGGCATTTCGTAGTTTTCTTCGACATACAGTCTCAACCGACTCTGCATTGTTTCTGCGATCTCGTGAAGATCCGTGGGGCGGGCCTCGAGCACACTGTATTCCTCAGTAATAATGCTGATAAACTGTTCATCGAACTCGTAATAAGTCTGGGTCTCTTCTAGAATACGGAGATACTGATTGATGCATGCTTCCACATCATCGATCGCGTAAGAAGTCATACCATCCTCTGCCTGCCCGGATGTGCTGAAGTGAGAGAACTCTTCCGTATTCTTCTCTATGTCTCTTCTTGCACAGTCCTTCCGGATCGGGATGCCTCTCTGCTTCTCACTCAGATTGTCCTGCACCATCGGTGTACTCATCAGAAACAGCAGTTCCTTCGCGGCATCGAGATGCTTGCTCGATGCAGAGACAGACAGCACCGTATCCAGCATAAAATACGAGGATATATCCATTTCCGGAAAGAGAACCGGTGTCATAGGTGCCTGGAAGAGTTCGGCACCCTGCCCAAAATGCTGGAAGCCGAAGACTTCCAGAAATCTCGTGATGCCGTATTGACGGGAATTCCCCAGTATCAGCCCTTCCTGTTTCAGACTGAGGTATGTCTGCAGACACCTCTCTATAAGATCCAGAGTCTCGGCCTCCGAAGCCCTCTCGGGACCGGTCATGGCCGAATATATCTTCGGATAGAAAAGCTGGATCATGCCGCCCTGAAGGGCACTTCCGCTCTGTCTGGCAAGAGAACTCAGATAATCAAGGTCTCCGCTTCTGGAGACATCCTTTATTATCTCGCTGTCTCCTCCCATCATATACAGTGTAAAGATGGGCGAGAACATATACATACCCTCTTCATTTCGCATCGCAGCAAATACATTCGGATAGAATTCTTCCTTCGGCCACGCCGGATCTTCTGTCCAAGGAGACATGTCATACAGATCCCCTCTCTCTTTCAGCATCCTGCTGATGCCCGGAGAGACATAGAACATATCCGGAGTCTGGCCCGAATACATGTCCGAGAGGATCCGTGCTGCCGCTGTCTGACGCTGTTCGATAACGTCCTTATCCTGGTCTATGTAGTTGATCACTCTGATCTTGTATTTATTCTGGATCAGGTTATAGTAGTCCGCAAGTGATTCGATATACGACCACTGCAGCGGCTCCACCACAGCAATAGTCACTTCTTCTCTGTTTCCGTCATCCTTATGGTATTCCACTTGAAATATCCCGTTTCTCTGGCTGTCCATGATCATCATGTACCCGCAGAAACGGTATTGACCGTCCCCGATTGACATAACATCCTCGATCCATGAGATATACGTTCCACATGGTCTTGTGTCGGCAACTTGATTTGAATCAGAACCACTTATACTGTTATACACATCCTGTTCGAGCCAGTCGCCGGATGAAGTGATTCGACCGGTAAATAAATATGTACTCACGAAAAAGTCATCCTTCATTCCGCTTTCCTGGCCAAAGACCTGTGCTACATCGAACTCTGTCAGAATCTCCTGCTCGGATATCTTCTTCCCTTCACTCGAGCATATCCGAAGAACATAATTCTCCATACCATCATTATTCTGCGATGCAGTTACCATGCCGATTTCGCCTTTGTCATTTACGGCAAAGGAACGGATGCTGTCATTACCGAAGGATAGTTTCCTTTTTACCTGAAGCCGGCTGTCCAGATAGAACAGTGTCTCCCCGTCACTTACAACCAGTGAACCATCCGCACATGTATTCGAGCAGGAAAACAGCATATTGTGAAAGTCCGGTACTACAGAAGTAAGATATACTTCTCCCTTTTCATCCAGAACGGATACGGAATAATCCACATCGTACGAACTATCCAAAGATGAGCTGATCACATAGGTTTGCCGACCATTTAGTCGTCCGAATTTGTGTATCTGCCCCGGCACATCCAGTTCATGTACACTATCCTGAGAAGGATCTGAACTACTGAAGAAACCGTAATATGTCTTCTTCTCCATGGAAAAAACAACCGCCATATCTTCTTCCAGCATCACCCTTTCGGAGAACCCCGTCCAGCGCTCGCTCAGATCTGAAACAGCTGAACTGTAGCGGATCAGCATATCCTCGTTCATCTCAACAGGCACGAATCTGCCTCTTTCCTGTGCATAATGGAATGTATCCGGTGCCTTTTTCCGGCATCCGGATACAGTGGTGGAAAATATCAGGATACTCACCAGAATACTGGTGATGATCCTTCTGTTTAAGGAGACGGGATCCGATCCCTCCTTTCGTCTGGACAGGGCGGTCATTTCTCTGCCTCCTGCCGCTCTTTAGCGGCATCGACAATATATCCGTCTACGATGTGCACGATCCGGTCACACTGCTTCGCTATCGCATCATCATGTGTCACCATGACGATCGTCGTACCTCTGCTGTTTATCTCCCGGAAAACCTCCATGATCTCCATCTTTGTCTTACTGTCCAGTGCTCCTGTCGGTTCATCCGCCAGCAGGATCTCCGGGCTGTTCACCATCGCACGTGCGATCGCGACACGCTGCTTCTGCCCGCCGGAGAGCTGAGACACCTTTCGGTTTCCGAGTTTCTCGATGTGAAGTTTCGTAAGAACATCTCTCACCTGCTTTCTTACACTTCCCCTCACTTTCTGGTGAATCAGAAGCGGCACCTCAACATTTTCAGCCACCGTCCGATACGGGATCAGGCCGAAATCCTGAAGAACAAAGCCTACCGTTTCATTTCTATATCTGGCAAGTTTCGATGAGCTGAGTGTATCCAGTGCCCGGCCCGCAACTATCACCTTCCCCTCGTCCGCACGATCTACGCCTCCGATGATATGAAGAAGTGTGGATTTCCCGGAGCCGGATACGCCCTGTATAGCCAGAAACTCACCCTTTTCTACGGTCAGCGATGTATCTGCCAAAGCCTGTACACGATTCTTCCTGCTGGGATGGTACGCTTTAGATACTTTTTCTATTTCGATGATCTTTTCCATATGGATCCTCCATTTACCAGAGTCATAACTGCATAGTATAGGACAAGCCAGCCCATCGCGAGCAGGATGTACATCCCTGTATACCGGCTCCACTTCGGAAGTGTCATGGTTATATTCAGAGGCATCGCGTAGTTGATCCGAAGTTGCAGCCATCCAAGCACGCGTCTGACAAGTAAAAACATTCCGGTGCCGATTGCTACCGCTATCACAAGGAATACCAGCACCTGCGAGATTATATGAAGAAATAGAGAGCCTGTCTTCTCCCCGCAGAAAACATACACTTCGAATTCCTTCTTACGAAGTTCTATCGTATAGACCACGATTCGGAATGCCACAAGATACAGAAGCATAACTTCAAGGATGATCGTGAATCGTTCTTTCTCATATTTCGTAATTGCAGGATCTCTTTCAGATTCCCATTTTCCGCCACCATATTCATAAGCCACACGGTCCAATCTGGCTTTTTCCTCTCTGTTCAGTTCAGAAGTTGTTGTAATGATGACTCCGATCCTTCGTTGGGATGTAGAATACATGTTGAAGAACGTCTCCTCACTGGCAAGCGCATTTGTGTCGGCAGATGGAAACGCTGTGAGGAAATACTGCATCGCACGCGGGTACCGGTATTCCGGTAATCCTTTTTCATTAAGCTGGTCATAGGGGACTTCGAACGTATATTGCTCGTCCTGAATCTTAACATCGATAACACTGCTGTCCCGAACAGAGATATTCTGCGATTCACTCGGCGAATAGTGATAACTCATTTGTTGCGGAAAATACGAGATCAGCCAGTTCTTCCGAAGTATCATGTGTTCGTTATAGACATTGTCTTCGTCTATGTCCTGACTGGTTGTAATGGCAACCTGATACGTTGCATCTGTTCTCACGGGTATATTTACAATATAGCCGGCAATCATGGAATCAATATGGGGACTGATCTCCCGCGTTATCTTCAGTAATTCCCCCGCCTGTTCTGACGAGATCTCGTTGGTGTTCAGAATATAGCAGGGTGATTCATACACGCCATTGTCTTTCTGTTTCTGCATCGACCAGCCGAGAAGACAGAGCAGGAGACAGAACTGTACGGCAAGAAGCACCGCCGTAAAAGCGGTCACTCCCGATCTGCTGCGTATGAACGTCCATGTTGACCGAATATACCGCATGTTTTTACTCCTGTTTGATAATATCCACTACTGCATGTCTCCTCGAATCGAAGAACATCGGAAGGATCACCAATACTGCCAATGTCAGGACAAGAAGAACGGTCAGCGCCATATAATCAAAACGGTACTCATAATTCTTAAGCTGATACTTCAGAGCATATCTGGGGAACAGTGCAATACCTAGGACAGATCCGAAAAGGATCCCCGGCAGGAATGCAGCCAAAAAGAGAATGTTGGATTGATTCCATGTCATCCCGTTCATATAGTAGCACGCCAGTTCCGTCGTGCATCTGCGTATGCGCAGAAACATAAATGAGTACATACACAGAAGGAGAACGACCGAGATGACAGCAAACCTAACGCCTATGAGCTGAAGATCTTCGTTAGTGCTGTCTTGATATGTATCTTTTACAGCCGGACCTGACAACACAGTACTCGCAAACTGGTAATCACTCTTCCGGAGAAACTCACGGAGTTCATCAGTGGTAACTCCTTCTGCGGGACGAACCACGACACTATCGCCTGCTTTCATATTCCGCCTCCGAAGACTGACGATCTCGCCGGAGTCTTTGACCAGCGTCCCGGACACGGCATGGAGGCAATAATCAATACCGTAACCATGTGCAACTATGCCGTTTTCTTCATCCGGACTCCATCTCATTACGACAGCATCATCCGCACGAATCCCCTCCAGCTCCAGATGATCCTTGGCCAGAATACCTACCACACGGACATGGATCGGATAACAGCGTGTATCGTAGGTCACTTCCAGTATGTCTCCGATATGATATATATCTCGTCGTATCTTGGAGATAGTGAGATCGGCATTTCTAATCACTTCATACCCGGCTATGGCCACTTCATTTTCTGCCTGTGGCATCCTACCTTCTTCCAGATCAAGCTCGACATCCTTATTGAAGCTCTTATCGAAGAGAGTCGTTACCAGCGTGACACTGTTTTTGTAGTCATGAAGAGTTATCATCTCAAAGGCTTCGACTGATCCAACCATCTCACAGTCCGACAGTTCCTCTATCAGATCATCACTGGTCTGACCCATTCCCGGACCGACAATTATCGCCTCGTCCATATGCGATTGCTCGAACACATCAAGAACCGTCACTTTGGCACCCATCACGTAGAAGACATTTACGATAAGTAAACTGCAGATCAGCGCAATGAATGCCAGAATGACGTTCGTGAACAGATTATCGTATATGATTAGTCCGATAAGCTTGAATCGTTTCAACTTGATACCTCAGACATTAATGATAAGTGTTTTGTGTATAAGATCTGCCGTCCGAGCCCGTCACTTCTGAGAGGCAATACGCACCACTTCCTGTTCTGGTGTTCTCAATCTCAAAATCCGCATCTCCTGAATACGGGGAATTTGTTGTTTCTTTGGTTACACCGGAACCTATGCCCGAACCATTCCAATCACCTACCTTGACCAAACCATGCCCCGTGTATGAGGCCAGATATTTCGTGCCCCAGGCTTTTCCATAGAATTGAGAACCAACCGCATACCCGTTCGTGTGGACATCTCCATACCAACCAGCACTTACTGCTTCCATGGAGAGAGAAATAATCATTACTAAAGTCAATGTTACCAAAACCAGTTTTCTCATTTTTACACCTCCCAATCTGTCAAATCAGTTATTCAATATGATACGTATCATGACTTGACACTACCATGCTTCATAGTGGCAGTCAACGGACAGATATGTCCCTTTATCCCGAAAGGACTGATATTACGATGTATATTCATTTTTCACGGACGTCAGGGGACAAATATGTCTCTTTATCTCAAACTGCCTGCAATTACGGTATTTGCGAGATTGTGAGATTGAGTCTTGTAAAATTGCAAGCAGGGTCTTCTCAAAAACGGTCAATAGCGCCACAATAGTATTAACCGATTCGGTCAACGGAGGTGAGAACTTTGAACGAGAAATTCTATCAGCTGCCGGAAGAGAAGCAGTTACGCATCCTGAATGCGGGTTTCCGCGTGTTCTCGAAGAATTCCTACAGAAAGAGTCCCATGAATGAGATCGCCGGCGAAGCGGGAATCAGTAAATCGCTTCTTTTCTTCTATTTCCGCAATAAGAAGGAGCTGTATCTCTTCCTGATGAAGAAGGCTGAGGAGCTTACTTCTCAGACACTCCGGGCTTCCGGCTGCTATGGTGAGACGGACCTGTTCGAGATGATGTATCAGGGGCTTCTGGCCAAGACGGACATGATGCGCAAGTATCCGGACATGAGTGCTTTTGCATTAAGAGCATATTACGAAGAAGATGAGGAAGTCCGGGACGATCTTCGCAGGATCATCGCTCCGTATACGAAACTCAGCACCAATAAGACCCTTCCGAAGCTGGATCCGTCTCTCTTTAAGGAGGGTATCGATCTGCACATGATGTATCAGGACATTTTCCTGGCATCGGAAGGATATATGTATCACATGCAGCAGGGCGGAAGAATCGATGTGGACAAAGTCGTTTCCGACTACAGGAAACTCATCGATTTCTGGAAATCCCTGTATCTGAAATGAGGTGGTCTCTATGGCAGAACAATTAGCGATCGATATACAGGATCTTACGAAATCCTACGGCAAAAGCCGTGGCATCTGTCATCTGGATCTTCAGGTGGAAGCGGGAGATTTCTTCGGGTTTATCGGTCCGAACGGTGCCGGCAAATCCACGACGATCCGTACTCTTCTGGGGCTGATCGCGCCGACTTCCGGGTCTGCGAAAGTCCTCGGTCATGACATCGTGGAGGAGAAAGAGAAGATCTTAAAGAAGGTCGGGTACCTCCCTTCCGAGATCCATTTCTATCACGGCATGAAGGTCCGCGATGCCATCAGGTACTCATCTGATCTTCGAGGTGCCGACTGTGGGAAAGAAGCGGAAGAACTCTGTCAGAGGCTTGATCTGGACCCGGGAAGAAAAGTAGATGATCTATCTCTCGGAAACAGGAAGAAAGTGGGGATTATCTGTGCGGTGCAGCATCACCCGGAGATGCTGATCCTGGATGAGCCCACATCCGGCCTAGACCCTCTGATGCAGAAGGAATTCTTCACGATCCTCCGGGAAGAGAACGAGAGAGGTGCCACCATCTTCTTCTCTTCGCACATTCTCTCGGAAGTGCAGGCCTACTGCAGAAGTGCAGCCTTCATTAAGGACGGAAAGATCCTGCTGTCCGATAAGGTCGGAAACCTCGAGCAGACCGGCACGCGGAAGGTCAACGTCAAAGGTGGGATAGCAAGAGAGACGCTTACCGTACTCCCCGGCGTGACCTTCACGGATACCGGTGCATCCACGCTGAGTTTCCTCTATAACGGCGACATCGGCAAGCTCCTCTTCGTTCTTGCCCAAGAGCGGATCGAAGACATCACGATCACCGAGCCCAGTCTCGAAGAGATCTTCATGCACTACTACAAGTGAGGAAAGAGAAATGACGATTCTGAAACAGGAAATAAAATCACAGAAAACAGCCCTTCTGATCTGGAGCCTCAGCATCGGTCTTCTGGTTGCGATGTGCGTCCTGATGTACCCCGAGATGGAATCCCAGATGGGAAGTGTCAATGAAATGTTCTCGAAGATGGGTTCCTTCACTTCCGCCTTCGGCATGGACCGGCTGAACTTCGGGACCCTGGTGGGTTTCTACGCCGTGGAAGGCGGGAACATGATTGGCATCGGCGGAGCGCTCTTCTCGGCCATCGTTGCCGTTTCTTCTCTGGCGAAAGAAGAGCATGACCACACGGCCGAGTTCCTCTTCGCCCATCCCGTCTCACGCACCCGTGTCATCACGGAGAAGCTTCTGAGTGTCTTTACGATCATTCTCATCCTGAATGCCGTCGTACTGCTTCTCTCTATCGGCTCGATCCTTATGATCGGTGAAGAGATCTTCTGGAAGGAACTTCTTCTGTTCCATCTCGCTTATCTTCTCATGCAGCTTGAGATCGGCGGGATCTGCTTCGGGGTATCGGCGTTCCTCGTGCATGGCGGCCTGGGGATCGGCATAGGTATTGCCGGGATCATGTATTTCTTCAACATCGTCGCGAATATCTCCGACTCTGCGAAATTCCTCAAGTACATCACCGCATTCGGATATACAGAAACGGCGGACATCATCAACAACGGGAAACTGGAACTGAAGTATCTCGTCCCGGGGCTGATCATGATGGTCATCGGCATCGCCTGTGCCTACGGAAAGTATACGAAGAAAGACCTGCGCTGACAGGGTATTCTCTTACCTCTCCTGCACGACCTGTTTCGCACGGTTCTGGATCGTATTGCAGACCGTCTCCACATTTTGCTGGCCGGTAAAGAAGGCCGGAGCTTCTTCGAGGATGATCAGCAGTACCGTCGGATCGGCACGCTCGACAACATGGATGCTCTCCACGAGTCTGACAAACTCTCCGATCACCTCTTCGTTGATTTCTTCAGTCATTCCCTGCATCTCCGAAGAACCGTTCAGAATGTTATCCTCGTACCATTTTAAGCAAGCGGCGTTCTGCTTGTCCAGCGCCGTCCTTGAGATCGGCGTCAGCCCTATGTCCTCGCTTTCTTCCTGTGTCTTAAGCAGGAACCGGATGAAATCCCAGGCTTCTTCCTGATAGGGGGTAAATGCGGATATGCCAAGCGATACTTCGATCTTGGCCGAAGGACTTCCGCCGTTGCTGTTCGGCACACCGCAGAATACCTCAGGGGTCCGGATAAGCTTCAAATAGTGGGCGTATTCCCGTACACCGAACAGGTTCTGTACCGGATACCAGGCCAGAAGACCGTTCTCGAACTTCTCTTCCTCGGACACATAATTCGGATCCATGACCATCTCATGGTAAGACTTATCGATACCATACTTCTTCACGAAGGTAAGCAGATCCTGGAACGCTTTCGTATCGAAGTGCACTTCTTTCGAGGCATAATCGATAAATGCATCTCCCGAGCGTTCCATCATGAAGGAAAGAAGCTCAGAATACTGCCATGTGAAGAAGGGATCTACACCCTCCGGAAGTGCATCCATCACCTGGAAGAATTCATCATATGTCCAGTTCGCTTTCTGCCCTACGAGATCCGCATTTCCGACGATGCCGTCCACTCGGAAAGAAACAGGCATGTGATACAGCTTCCCGCCCACTTCCTGGGCACGAAGAATATTATCGAACAGAAGACTCCGGTCAAGTCCCGTGCCATCTGTCCGGTCGATGAAGGTATTCAGATCGCACATCACCTGATCTGTATCGAATTGGGCGAATTGAGAGAACCCGACAAGGATGTCCGGACCCGTTCCGGACATGATATCCAGATAGACTTTATCCGACATGGCCGCATTCTTATTCATATAGTCTGCATCCATCACCACATCCGAAGAATAGTCATGGAGGACGACCCGGCACTTGGCTCCTTCACTGGTGTTATAGCGGATCACATCACGAAGATCGATCCTGGAATACACGTTACATCCCGCAAGGATCATGGTTTTCCCGGCATGGGGGTTCTTATCCGCCCGCTTGGCACGGACCAGTACCACATTCACGATATACCTGTCATCGCCGGGCACTCCCGTCATGGATTCGTCAAGCTTGATGAAATAGAACTCCTTATCCGTTACGCTGATCCGCAGTTTCGTGGGAAGGATGTGCGCGGGGTCATAGTCTGTACTGTTCCAGGAGAAAACTTCCATGTCGTTTTTCTCATCGAAGAGATCTGCTTTCACCACTCCGTATGTGTTCATGTAGTAGAGCGAACCATGTGCATAGTTCAGTGCAGCACTTCGAAGACTCGGGATCTTCTCTCCGACGAAAGTCATCGTGTTCAGATCAAGTTCCTGATAATAGTGGCTGGATTCCAGCGTATCCCAGTCCACCGTCGTGAACATGCCGTAGCATTTTCCGTTCTGGTAGATAAGATTCGCATCACAGCCTTCGGAGAAGACACTGTTTCTCAGTTTCCCGTTCTCGTCCAGAAGACTGATCGTATCCCAGTTGGCGCACAGGATCTTCCCGTCCGGAAGAACGAGCATCTTTTCTGCGCTCACCGGATCGACCTCGCGGATCCTTTCCATCGTTCCGTCATCACAGATCTTCTCCAGAAAATATCCTTCAGACCGCATGACGATAGCAAATGTCTCCCCTGCTTCATTCTCACCCGTGCACAGAACCAGTTCATCAGAAGAGACTTCCTCATAACTTACTTCCACAGCCGAACTCCGAAGGAGTTTCCCATCGAGATCGAAGACCAGGTTCAGGTTCTTCTCATATTCTTCCTGTATCGCCCGGTAATGCTCCCAGTCCTGCTGATTCTCATAGTCTTTCAGTTTCGCTTTCACATCATCGGGCATCTCATATGCGATATGGCAGAAGGTTACAACGATCGTGTTCCCCATAAACCGGACATTATCCCGGTCAATGTCCAGCGTGCGTAATGTCTTTTCCGGATCGATCGGGAACTGCAATTGCACTTCCGTCACATCGAAGAAGGGATCGTCTTCAGAAACGACTCTCCCGCTCGCCTTTGTCCAGGATTCGGGAACCGGATCGGAGAACGGATCGGCTGCCGGCTCGGTCTTCTTACTCTTCTTACAGCCGGCAAAACTTATTGCCGTAGCCATGGCAAGGCTTATCGCCAGGATCTTTCTTTTCATTTTTTTCCTCCCTAAAGGATCGCTCCCTCGATAAAGCGATCGAACATCTCGCTTAAGTGGTCCACTTTCTCGTCCACATCGTCTTCCATGTCGTCCCAGATATATTCGAGGAAGAAGCCGATGAAGGCGTAGGTGTAGAAACGTGCGATCTCGCGGATCTTTTTCTCAGAGACATCACGGCCGTCTGCTTTCTTCCTGACATAGCTGATGAAGACCTTGTCTGTGATCTCGAAGATATAGTGCTCGAGCTGCTCTCTGGAAAGTGAGTCCACGATGTGGTGGATAAGTCTGGGGTTATCGTGGCACATGCGGAAGAATACTTTGATGCGCTTCTGCCAGCCGGCATAATCATCCTCATCTTTCCGGATGTCACGGAGCTTCATGCCGAACCATTCGTTCAGAAGCGCATACTTGTCACAGTAATGGTAGTAGAACGTATTCGGGCTGATGCCGCTGCGCTTCACCAGAGAAGAGACCGTGATCTTATCGAACGGCATTTCCTCCAGCATCTCTTCAAATGCATGCATGATCGCACCTTTCGTCAGCAGCGCCATTTTTCATTTCCTCCGTGTTTTGCCATGTTTCCCAATGATTATGATACCATACTATTTTTGCGCAGATCTTCTGTTTTGTCCTAATTTACATACTTTTCCGCGATTCTTCGAAATCGGACATTTCGATTTATTTGCCCGTTCAAGTCATCTGCGGATTTGATTACACTTGATAATCGAAATCCGGGTCTGTGCCGTGTCCTGATTTCCGCCGTTGAGACCACCATTCTCCTCACAAATCATTCACGGAGGCGGGGAAGATCAGGCGCGGCACAGAATACCCCACCCGGTATCGGGGCCGGTTCGCACAGGTCCAAAAAGCAGAAAGGCATTCATGGAAACAAGACGAGTCGTGATCACAGGTATGGGTGCGGTGACCCCGCTGGGGAACTCCGTACAGGCATTCTGGCAGGGCCTCCGGGAAGGCCGGAACGGTATCGCTCCGATTACGAAGGTCGACGTCTCGGACAGTGCCGTCAAGCTCGCCGGTGAGGTGCATGGTTTCGATCCACGTGACTATATGGATTTCAAATCCAGTAAGAGGATGGAGCTTTTCTCACAGTATGCAGTCGCCGCTACACGCGAGGCACTTCAGCAGTCCGGTCTGGACATCTCGCGGGAGGATCCCTACCGTCTGGGCGTGATCGTCGGCTGCGGCATCGGTGCCATGCAGAAGCACGAGATCGAGATCCCGAAGTTCCTGAGCGGCGCGAAGACCGATCCTCTTTATATCCCGCTCGTCATCACGAACATGGCCTCTGCCAATATCGCGATCCAGTTCGGACTGAAGGGCAAGAACATGGACATCTCTACGGCCTGCGCCACCGGCACACACTGCATCGGCGAGGCCTATAACGCTATCCGTCTCGATGAGGCGGACGTTATCGTAGCAGGTGGCACGGAGGCCGCGATCACGAGCTCTGCGATCCGTGGTTTCTCCGCGTTAAAAGCTCTCTCCACCTGTGCAGACCCGGATCTGGCATGCCGTCCCTTCGATAAAGACCGTGATGGTTTCGTAATGGGCGAAGGTGCCGGGATCCTTATCCTTGAAGAATATACGCATGCCTTGAGAAGGAATGCGGATATCCTGGCCGAAGTCGTGGGCTATGGTGTAACCAATGACGCTTACCATATTACTTCTCCATCCCCTGATGGCAGCGGAGCCGGCATGGCAATGAGAATTGCGATGCGGCAGGCAGGCCTAACCCCTGCTGACATTGATTACATCAATGCCCACGGTACTTCGACTCACCTGAACGATCTCTACGAGACACGTGCCATTAAGTATGCGCTGGGAGATCACGCGAAGTCCGTCTCCATCAACTCCACCAAATCCATGACCGGCCATCTTCTCGGCGGAGCCGGTGCCATCGAGGCGGTCGTGTGCATCCGGACCCTCTCCGAAGGCTTCATCCATATGACCAGAAATTCCAGCTCCGGCGAGGAGGAACTGGATCTGGATTACACCTTCCGTAAAGGGAGAAAACGCGCTGTCCGTAATGCGATGAGCAATTCTCTCGGCTTCGGCGGACACAATGCCACCGTTCTGTTTCAGGCGGTATAATCCCCGAAACGGAGAAAACCATCCTGCTCAAACCCTTGAAATCTAAGCGAATTATACTTGAAATCGTCTGTTAACCGAGTATAATTGATGTTAGTAAGCGAAATTTTATCTTTAGGGATGGGAAGCAGAATGGCTGGGTTTTTAGATGCGTTAAAGGGTAAATCGGATGGTAGATTCGGAACTCCTGCTGTTGAGTTGTCCGGACCGGGTGGAAATTCGGGTAATATGGCGGGCGATCCGTCAGATGGAAAAGGCCGTAATTTCCTGGCTGCAGAGTCCTCTGCAGCGAACTACGCCAGAGAGCGTGCTGCAGCTGCGAAGGCACAGATCGAAGCTCGTAAGGCGATGGAAGAATCGAGAAAGACGAAGGATGACCGTAAGTCCGAGAATTCCGGCATCACTCCCATTAAGCCAATCGTAGAAGAAACACCGGCACCGAGTCAGCGTGCCGTTACCCAGAATACACCGGCAGCTCCTGCCGGACGCGTTTCCTCATCCGCCCAGCAATCCGGCCGTCCGGGTTCGATGGCCCGTAACACTGTTACGAATGCTCCTGCTGCAAATACCACAGGAACTTCTTCCCGTCCGGGAGCGACTGCTTCGACACGTCCTGCCGCACAGCCTGCTGCCCGTCCGGGTTCCGGTAATGCATCTGCCCGTCCTGTAACGGGTGCGACGACTGCCCGCCCGATCGCGGGTGCCACCACTGCCCGTCCTGTAACAAGTTCGGTCAGCGCACGTCCTGTTCCGCCGAGAAGTAATGTTCCGGAAGCAGATGCTGCTGCGAACAGAGGCAAGACTGCTGCGACGATTGCCGCAGAGAAGGCGAAAGTCGAGTTTGCTGCTGCGAAGTCCCGTGAGACACGTGCTGTTCAGGAAGCGGAAGAAGCAGCAGCGAAGGCTGAGGAAGCCAGAGCTGCGATGACAAAGGCAACCGAGATCCTCGAGGCTGCCGTCAAGAGTGAGACGGAGGCATCGGAAGCGGCGAAGGCTGCGGAGACGGATTACAATAACGCCCTTCAGGCGGCCAAGGATGCACAGGCTGCTGCGAATAAGGCAGAAGAGATCGCCAGAGCCGCCGTGAAGAAGGCGAACGAGGCGATGCGTATCGCTTCCCAGAAGAAGACGGAGCAGGATGCCAGACTGACTGCACAGAGAGCCGGCATGAAGGCCCGTAAGGCCGCAGAAGAGTCTGAACAGCAGGCGAAGGCGGCGGTATCCCATGCCGAGGAACTGGTAAGATCCACGGAGAAGAAGGCGGAAGAAGCCAAGTTCGCGACCAGGCAGGCGGAAGAAGCCTATGAGCTGGCGAATAAGAAGAAGATGGAAGAGGATGCCAGACTGCAGGCCGAGAAGATGCAGGAAGCCGCGAAGCTTGCTGCGGCGAAGGCTAGAGAGAAGGCCGAAGCGGCTGCCAAGAGAGCCGAAGAAGCACTGGCTGCTGCGAGGAAGGCAGAAGAAGAAGCCAAGGCTGCTGCTCTTGCTGCGGAAGAAGAGGCAAAGAAGGCGGAAGAGCTTGCTCTGCAGAATGCCAAGTATGCTGCTGAAGCGGCGGCCGCTGCCGAGGCTGCATCAAGTGAAGAGAATCAGCCTTCCGAGGAATCTTCCGAAGTTTCTGCTGAGGCGGTTTCTAATGAGACCGAGGCAGAGAGCGCTTCCGATGATACACCTTCTGTTGCGGATGAAGCCGCATCCGATGTATCTCTGGCGGATGCCATCGAGGCCGCCGTATCGGATGATGCCGCTGCAGCCAACGAGTGATGCTTCCGGACTGGATCCGGTAAGCCCATCCCGAAGAACAAATGGAACAGATATAATAAGGGCGTCTCACGATGTGAGCAATGTCATTAAGTTAAGACAGCATTGACTCGATGAGGCTATAAAACAAATCAAAAAGAGACTGGAGAAACGAAAACTTCAGTCTCTTTTCATGTTTTTGGCAGCACAAACAGACAGATAGCA
>Ga0247608_10000561_pt1 | contig 58790 bp, 83 predicted proteins | sample 176DNAGHGlowgp2_FD_193490 | JGI IMG/M metagenome (GOLD analysis project Ga0247608, IMG submission 193490) | Sheep rumen microbial communities from Palmerston North, Manawatu-Wanganui, New Zealand - 1766 DNA GHGlow gp2 | ecosystem: Host-associated > Mammals > Digestive system > Stomach > Rumen ... | reverse complement strand
GTAAATGCGGTTTTGCGGCCGAAAGAATATTTCTCATGGGGCCTTAGTTATGAAGTTCCTCTTCATTATGGCCTTCTAGACAAGGCTACATTAATGGACCAGAGATATTCTAATACAGTAAGTGAAGATTCATTCGCGCGTGAAAGTCTTAGTATTTGGTCTGGTAATAGTAAAGATTCTTGGCTAGACTCGCGGCGGCTGAACCGTCATAGGTCATTATTGAAATGCGAACGTTAGGCTACAATTAGTAAGAATTATTCTAATGCTTATTATATAATTGGGGTTGACGTTGCAAGATATGAAGCTAATAGCGCGATTATGGTAATCAAAGTTATACCTGGCGAATAGCGTTTTAAGAAAAATGTAGTTTATACTGAAGTAATAAATGGCGCAAATTATATAACTGAACAGGCACCACGCCTTAAGAAGCTTATACAATTATATCATCCAAAAGAAATCGTGATAGATGGCAATGGTCCTGGTATCGGTTTACTAGATGCCATGGTTCTCCCTTCTTACGATTCAAGAACCGGGGAGACCTTCCCGGCATATTACGCCTTTAATAATGAACATCACTTACCTCCAGAACTTCATGCCGAACAAGAGGAACCTGCGGCCAAATATAACGCTATTATTTATGATATAAAAGCCAGCGCGCAAAATGAAGATGAAATTAATTCTTACTTTCTTTCTTCTATTAATAATGGTTCAACGTCTTTTCTCGCGCATGAACGTGTTATAAAAGATAAGCTTATGAAAACTAAGCGCGGAAAAAAGATGACTCCATATGATCGTCGTAAGTTTCTCTTGCCATACGAAATGACTTCGCGCTTAATGGATGAATTAAATAATTTAAAATTAAAACCAACCGGTATAGAAAATAAGTTTAAAATTGAAAGAATCTCAAAATCAATTTATAAAGACCGTTTTTCTGCATTAGAATATGGATTATATCGAGTAAAGCATTATGAAGACAAGGAAATATTTAAGAAAAAAAGAAAAAACATAGGATAGTATGCCTTTGCCACTCTTAAGAATAGGGGGTGAATTGTATGAGTAAAGCAGCACAATTTTCTGCACTATATAGTAATCCTAGTTTTAAAATAAATTGTGTACCACTAGATACTAGACAAAATGCCAATCGCTGGGGCAACTCACATATTAATGCTGTTAGTGGTCATGATTTTACATTAGAGGAAATTGAGGAGATTATTCGTTCTGGTAGCTTAGATTTACTTCGTGAATTATCACGCTATTATTATAGAACGAATAGTCATTATAGAAATAATATTGATGCTCTTGCAAGTTTACCTCTATATGAATATGTTGTTTCTCCAATTTTTGAGTAGAATAAAGGTTCTAAAACATAGATTATTAAGGCTTTTTATAATGCATGTGAGTTTGTAGAAAACCTTGATATCAGTAATACATTCTTACGAATTACTAAAGAATGGTTAAAGACTGGTATTTATACCGGAATATTACAAGAAATGAATCATAAGGTAGTTATTACTGACTTACCTTTAGAATATTGTAGAACGCGTTTTAAAGATTTTAATAATTTAAATGTATTAGAGTTTAATGTTACCTACTTTGATGTAAAATATCCCGATGATTAGGCGCGGCTAAAAGCCATAGCAAGCTTCCCAGAGATAGTACAAAAAACTTGGAGACAATGGCATAGCAATAAGAAAGCTATTGACCCTTGGGTTATGATTCCTGCCGCGATGGGAGGGGTTAGTTTTTGTTTTGCTGAAGACCCTTCTCCTTTACTAATAGCTAGCATACCTGAATTATTTAAGTTAAAAGGTTCAATTAGTCGAGAAGAAACTCGTGATGAAAATGAATTATATAAGCTATTAATTCAACGAATGCCAATGGATAGTGAAGGACATTTAGCTTTTGAATTAGATGAAGTTGCAGCAATGCACGCGGGCGTAGCTAAAATGCTTGAGCCGTTAGATACTGTAGATGTTTTAACCACTTTTGGTGAAACATCTATGGAAAACTTACAAGACTCAACCGCCGCGTCACAATCGGCTGATAGAATTGATAAATATAAGCAAAATGCTTATGATGCGCTCGGCCGCAGTTTATTATTATTTAATTCAGATAATAGCTCATCTATGGCTTATTCTATTAAGAAAGATGAATCTATTATGAAAACATATTTAAATGCATATAATACCTGGATTAAATTTCAAATTAATGAGCGCTTCTCTAGAAATGGTGTAAAATTTGATTTTGAAATTTTACCTATTACTATTTTTAATTAGAAAGAAGTATAGGAACAATATATGACTGGCGCGCAATTTGGTTATTCTAAAATGTACGCTGGTGTAGCTAGTGGTATTAAGCAACTAACGCAAATTAGTTTGATGGATTTTGAAAATGACTTCTTAAATATGGATGAAAAAATGATACCGCTACTTTCATCTTATACTGCTACTACTAATTCTTCTTCTTCTGGAGAAAAAAATAGTTCTTCCAAAAAAAATAGTAATAACCAATCAGCGGGACAAAACATAACCAATGAAGGCGGCAGGCCCGAACTTCCAGATGAAGAAAAATCAGAAAAAACCCAAAATAATATTGCTACCAAGGGTTAAGGAGGACACTATATGAAAAGAAATATTCCTATTTATTTTGATAGTGTTGTCATTACTTCTCCCGCTCAAACCGTAGTTTCAAATCCCAATTTAAGGCGCGTCAAAGTTGGTGTCTTTTATAAATATGGAAATCGTAATGATTCTTATATTACAGACGCCATTGCTGATGAATTAATTGCAAGTGCTACTCATGGCGATACACCTGTTATCGGCTTCTTTGACCCCAGTACAGAAAATTGGGCAAGCCATACTGGCCCTACCTTAGCTAATGGCTATGGGTATATTGAAAGTTTTGAAGGATGGCAGCCGTTTAAAGATACAGACGGAGTAACCCGTGATTATGCAGTATTCTCTGTCGTATTATTTAGTAAATACTTTAAAGAAGCTAATTTTATTGTTGGACAAAACCAATCAATGGAATTAGATATTAACTCAATTGAAGGGGATTGGGCCAATATAGATGGGCATGAATATTTTGTATATACTCATGCAGAAATGTTAGGTCTATGCGTAATTGGTAACCATGAACCATGCTTTTCGGTATCTTCATTCTTTTCTAAGAATGATAGTACATATATTAATCAATATGATAAGTTCTCTTCACTTCTTGCTGATTTAAAGGCTCAAGTTGAAGAGGCGGACAAGTTAGTAGAAGGAGGGGAACATCAGATGGAAAAAGACAGTATGAATCCCGAAGTAAATGAACCCACTCCTGCGCAGGAATTTGTAGAACAAACTCCTGCTGTGGAACCTGAAGCTCCGGCTAATGTTCCTACGGAAGAACCAAAGGAACCAGAAGCCCCTATTGAACCTGAAGGAAATGATGCTGCGACTCATGAACCTGAAGGGGAAGAGCAAACTCCCGCGGGAGAACCAGCAGCTGATTTTGAAGCACAAATCGCTGAGCTACAGAATCAGATTACTGAATTAACCACTAATTATGAATCCGCTCAAGCCCGTATTGCTGAATTAGAAGCTCAGATTACATCCGCTACTGAGACTGAAAATGCTTTACGTGCTGAAATTACTACTTATGAAGCAGAGCGCAATCGTATTTTAGTAGAAAAGAAAAATGCTATCATCGAAAAATATGCCGCTCATATTAACGATGAAGAACAGATCGCACCAATCCGTGAACAAATGAATAATTTCACTTGTGAAGAGTTGGAAAGTAAGTTAGCAATTTGTTTTGCTAATAAACAAATGGCTGGCAGTGCAGAGGAAGTAGTTCCACTACCAGATCCCGTTGTTGATCAATTCGCGCTACTTATGGATAAGTATCGCAAAAATTAAGGAGGAATAAGTTATGAAGAGATTTCCTATTACTAACGTCGTAGGCGACTTAGTTGAGAAATATCGCAATCCTGACGAAAAACTCTATGCTAGTCTAGAACTAAATCAAGTAGCGTTTCCTAAGACCGGTATGGTAATTTCCCAGACTCCTCTCGGAGCTGCTTTTACTCGTCAGAATCCTTGCGAGAACGGTATGTGGCTAGTTGGTGATAAATCCGCTGGAGCTCTAAATGCACCTGCTGCTGCTACTGATAGCCCAATTGGTATTGTTTATACCACAGAAAAAGAATATGACCGTGAGCATTATGGTCTACAGCGCTTTGGCCGCAAGGTCGCTGGGGATTATCCTCGTGTTGGCCTATTCGGACTAGGCGATACTGTAACTACCAATTGCTTACAGTATGATGAAAATGAATTTGAGGATGAAGAGGGCGCCGCAGAACACTCTGCACTATTCGCCGCTCTAGAAAAAGATCTAAGCGTTGCTGCTAATGCTCTATATGTAAAGGCAGTAGCTGGTTCTCCAGTTCCTCAGATTACTGCTACCAAGCCCAGTGCTGGCACTTATGCTAAAGTTGTAAAATACTACACTGTACCTAACGGCGGAAAAGGCGTTAAGTATCAGATCGTAAGTCTATAATGGAGGTGCGAACTATGAATAAGAATTTACAGATTCTAATGAACGGCGTGTTCGGACGGAAAGTTCCTGCTGAGTTCGCTGCCGAAAATTACGATTATGAAGCCGCTCTTAGGGATGAACTCGCTAAGTTAATGACTAAGGATGGCAAGCATTTTAATCGTCACGTATTTAACCGTAATAAGGAAGAAATTTTTGAGCTTCTAGAACAGAATCTAGAAGAAGTATTACCTCAGTCTGTTAAGGGCGCTCTTGATATGTTTGTTGAGACCATTTATGTTGGTCAAGGACAGCGCCTAGAGTTCCGTGTAACTCGTGGTAAACAGCGTGGTAAGCAGTTCGTTACTCGCGCGACCGAGTCTGGTAATTATGAAACCTTCCGTCTTGATAGGGATCGTTTTGATGTCTATCCACAGGCGATTGGTGGAGCCGGCTATGTCGACTTCGAGCGCTATCTAGATGGTCTAGAAAGCATGACAGATATTTATCAGGTAATTCAGGAAGGTATTGTCGATCGTCTATTTGAATTAGTTCAGGAGACCTTACTACAGTCCTGGAATGCTGCTGGACGTCCTGCAAAGAATAAGTATGCTGGTAATAACTTCGATCCAATTGCTATGACCAAGCTTTGCAATACAGTTGCTGCTTATGGTACTCCAATTATTTATTGCACGGCTGAGTTCGCGGCTGAAATGGTTAATGCTATTATTTATAATTCTACTACGAAGATTTCTGATGTAGATATGCAGGAAGTTCGTGATCGTGGTTATGTTGGCAAGTTCCATGGAGTGCCAGTAATTATTATGCCTCAGTCTTTCACTGATGAAACTAATAGCAAGCTAGTTATGAATCCTTCTTTCGCTTATGTACTACCTGCTGGTAAGGAAAAGCTAATCAAGCTAGGATTTGAAGGTAGCCCCTATTTCCGTGAGTGGGATGACCATGAAGGCGATAATTCCTTCGTACTACAGGGCTATGTCAAGGTTGGTATTGGTATGTTTACCACTCCTAACTATTGGGGAATTTATTACAATAGCGCACTAGATGATGGAAGCGGTTGGGAGAATTATAATCAGTCTCTCGTACCAAATCTTTCTAATGGAAAAGCTAATCAGTAATTAATATAAAAAAGTAGGGTGGGTGAAAGCTCACCCACCCTATTTTCTTTTGGAGATAAAAGGAGGAATATGATATGAGTAATATTACTATTAAAAATGTGAGTACTGCTACGATTATTTTGACAGTACCAGAACTTAGAATGAGAAAAGAGTTAATTCCCGGACGTGTTGTAGGCGTGTCTGAAGAAGAATATCGGGAATTAAATTATGATGTTGGATTTACCTCTCTTGTTAAGGGCCATTATATTAAGGTTAGTGGCGTAGACGAGGAAACCGCAGAAGAAGCTATCTCTCAAGAGAATGTATTCTCTAAAGATGATATAGGAAAAATGTTTGATACTAATGATATTACTTCCTTTGCGAAGTTTATTCCTACCGCTACTGCGGCTGAAAAAGAAGCCGTGGTTAATCTGGCAGTATCTAAAGGAGTTACTTCTCCAGGATTTGTCGCACTTATTAAAAAGTATTGCGATGTAGATATTATTAGTGCAATAAATATTGCCCACTAGGCAGAAGAGAAGTGATAAAATATGGCGACACCCTTCTTAAAAGTATATGATGCTTTTTTAGCACGAATTACCGCGGACGATTGGACGCTAGAAGAAGAGTTGGCTATAGTCGAACGAGACTGGTAGGCATTATTACAAATGGCGTTAGCTCGTTTTAAATATCCGCGGGTTAGTTTAGAATTTGAAGCAATAGAAGGCGAAGAAGGACAACCGGTACAATTTTAGTTTGTTGATGATTTATCAAATGATGAAATTCAATTACTTGCATTAATGATGAAACATGAATGGATTAAAAGATGTATTGCTAGTTGGGAAGAAATTCGTTATCTATATGCTGATAAAGATTTCTCCCAAGCAAACCATTTAGAGAAATTACTGAAGCTTGAAGCCGCAGTAAAATTAGAAGTAGAGGATGCTAAAGATGACTATGATAGATCGCGTGGAAAGAGTCCCGCCGCAATCTTCGGAAAGTTAGCTGGAAAGCGACATACTAGCTAAAGCTACTTTTGATGGATATAAAAATAAATTAAAAGGGCGTTTATATGGTTTGCTTTGTGAAAAAGAAAAAAATGGCGAATGGGAAAAGTTTTTAGATGCTATTATGCTTGAACTTATAGGTTTGGGCGCGAACTCTATTAATTGGTGGCCGCTAATTGGAAAGCTTAAAATGCTTAAATATCTTTCTTATGAATATTTTAGAAAGACAATATTTGAATGCATGAATTTAGTTAGCGGTCTAGATATGCCAGATGAGTTATCTTGACGTATACTTTTCCCGCGTCAATCATTTGGGAGAAACGACTTCAGAACATATTCGCAATCAAGGAATCCGTTCTTTTGAGCGATGGCTTAATGAATCTCCTCATACTGTTACAGATTTATCTGTGGAGCGAGGAATATATTTTAGTGGCATTCTTTTAACGCATCATGATAAAGAAATGCAAAAACTTTTAAAGTTAAATGTTGCTCTTGATATTCCTTTAAGAGTGGGAGATATTATGTCATGGAAACAAGACGATGGTTCTGTTGAAAAATGGCTTTTATTATCAGAATAGAAAAAAGTAAACGGAAATCATCGTACTTTTGAAATTGTTAGATGTAATTACGTTCTTAAATGGATTGATAATAACGGACATATACAATCAACTTAGAGTTACGTAGTAAGTTCGGTTGATACAATGATAAAAGGAAATTTTCGTACTTGGCATAATTTAATTACTCCTCAGCCCAATAAATACGCAGAAATTATTATTCCGCGGCGCGAAATTGATCGCGGTACTAATTTTATTATTGAAGATGAGGGTTGGAAGTTAGTAGAATATGATTATACAAGCGTTCCAGGAGTTATGTATTTATCATTAACGGAAAGTAAAATTAATCTTATTTATGATGACTTAGATATAGATTTAGCCGATACAGACAAATTAGCTTAGTATCAATTAGCTATACCTGATAAAACATAGATTTTCTCAGTTGGAGAAATTATCAATCCAATTTATACACTCATAAAAAATGGTAAGCCTTATAATGCAGAAATAGTTTGGACTTCTTTAGATAAATCTATTGTAAAAAATACTCCGGAAGGATTATTAGCGGTAGGCTCTGGAGAGGTTGAATTAGTGGCTACATTAAAGGATTATCCTGAGATTAAAAAAACAATTAAGATAGTTATTGGCGCAGAAGAGCAAGAATTTGGCGCATATATTGAAGGAAGCGATTCAATTAAGTTAGATAGATATAGTACATATAAACTAGTTGGTACTAATGAAATTAGTCAAGTAGAATATGTATTAGAACCAACAGAGTTAGCTTCTATTAGCGCGGCTGAAAATAATACTTGCGTTATTCATGCTAATAATAAAAATAAATTAGGACAAATTACTTTAGTTGCAACTTATAATAATAAGGAATATACTAAAGTAATTAAAATAGTCCCATTATGGTGAGGTGAAATAAGATGACACAAGAACCCTCACAGCGTAGATTTGCCGTAATGGGCGAAAATGTGTTTAATATTGCTAATAAGTTAATGACAAATTAGCGGCTTTGCCGCCTTCTAAAATATCAAGTGAGAGACCCTTTTGATCCGAATAAGTATCCAGATGTAGATGGAGTAGATTTGCTTAATAAGCAAATTCTTATTATTCCAAAAATCTTTGATGAATCTACAGAGAAAATGTCATATATAACCGCAATTTTTACTGGGTTTACTACCAATATTATTAATCCTGATTTTAAAACCACTACTGTGCGTTTTGATATTGCCTGTCCTTATGAAGAATGGGTTTTGGATGAAGCATCGTTACGTCCATATCTTATTATGCAAGAAGTGGATTAGATGTTTAATCAAGCAAAAATGGCTGGTATTGGTACGTTATAGTTTGTGCGCGCGGACGCATTAACATTATCTCCTTGGATTGGCGGTTATTCTATGCTATATTCTATTAATGAATTTAACTGATAGCGAAGTATTAAAATTTCAAAAAGGTTCTCCTGTATTTTTAGATGATATTTGTGCGGTATACCCTGCTACTTTAGGTGAAATTGTAGATGAAGGATATGATAATTTTTAGCAATATTTAAGTGTGATTACTGCGACAAAGCCTACTACAAAACATGATTAGGATGAAGAATTATCAAAATTAATGGAGACTTTAACTGATTTTTAGTACATCTTAATGATGGCAACCATTGATCCGACAATTCATAATTCATTAAAAAAGGCTTTTAGATTTTTTATTCATGAAGAAGTAATTTTTATGCTAGACCCCGCACAAATTATCATAGGTGCGGCGGAAGAAAAACACATTTTAACAGAAGAGAAGTTCTACGATTTATAGCGTATTTTACGAAGAATGTATTTTTTAGAAGTGGAAGGAGAAGAAATTATTATTTATCAAGATGATTCTCCCGCTGTTAAAAAATTAAAATTAAAAATGCGCGAAAACCGTGAAAAGGTACGTAGAGCTAAAGCTAAATAGGATGGTGAAAAATCAGATATTAAACTGTCTGATTTAATTGGAAGTATCACCATTAATAATTGTGGCCTAAATATGATAAATATTTGGGATATCACCTATTATGCTTTTCATGACTAGCTAAAGCGGATGGGCTGGCGTGATTAGTTTAATATAAATAATAGGGCTGCACTCGCAGGTGCAAAACTAAAAAAATCATAGTTGAAATATTGGATACGTTCAATAGCCAACTCTGACAAATCATGATTTCATAGGAGGTAACTTTTATGGCTAATAATGTTAATATTTTTGATAAGTATGGCATTAAGGAAGTTGCTAACGTATACTTTGAAGCTCTAGATGATGATCCTGCTGCTGGCGTATATGCTGGTGACATCGTACTCTTCCTTGATACTCTAAAAGTTTCCACCATTGAAACCACTGCTGAGAATACCGCTGCGCAGGGCGGTTGGGGCAATCCTAAACTCGTACAGTGGGACTATGGTAAGGAAATTAATATTACTCTAGAAGATGCCTTAATGTCCCTAGAATCTCTTCGTTTCATGCTTGGTGGCGCTATTAAGCGTCCTGCCGCCAACACTCCAGTTGTTATTCGTCATACTGAGGAAGTTGTTTGCGGCCTAAATGGTGTTGTACCAAAGCCCAAGGACCATTTAACTAACGTTGAATTAACTCCTACGGCTACTTTTGGTCATCCAATTCGTCTAATCAACCTTACGACTGGTGCTCGTACTCAGTTAGTTGTTTCTAGCGCTGCTGGTGCTGCTATCTCTATTGATGGAACCAAGGCGATTAACTTCATTAATCCTGCAATGATTGGTACTGAAACTGATACTTCTGGTGCGGAACCTGTAACAACCAACAAGAGCGTTGCTACCGCTCAGGGCGATCACATTCGTATTTTCTGGGAAGAAGTTGTAACTGGTGCTTCCGGTGAAACTGAATCTGCGGTTGAAGTTACTATTAGCCCAGATACATTCCCTGGAACCTATCGTGTAGTCGGCGATACCTTCATGCGTTCTGAGAAGACTGGTAAGGATGAACCCTTCCAGTTCATTATCAATAAGGCTAAGGTACAGAGCAATGTTACTATTACTCTACAGGCTGAAGGCGATCCTTCCACATTTGAAATGACTCTAAACGTTCTACGTTCTACGAACGATCAGGGCGAAAATGAAATGATGAAGCTAGTTCGTTATCAGGTAGAAGAAAATTCTAGTACTGGTAATGGTAATGACTATGGCTCCATTGGAACTGGTTCTGCCGGTTAATTAAGTTTTTAAATAGGCTAGGGATAGTATATCCCTAGCCTATTTCTTTTAAAAAGGTGGTGAGCAATGTTGCTTGACCAATATTTTGGCCATAAAGAATTATATGAAGTAGTTCTCAAGGCAAAAACTAATATGCAATTTGGTTCTCGTATAATAGAAGAAGGAGAGCCGGTATTATATTTTGAAAATGTTAATATGTCTATATTATCTGAAACGAATAGTCCTGTATTCGCGCGCGGTGGATGGGCCAATATGCCACGAGTAATTTGGGACAATCGTTCAGAGGTTGAGTTTCAAATGATTGAAGGCGTTATGTCTTCAATTGGTATGGGAATACTATTAGGTTCTAATGTTGGAATTAATGGACATGATAATCCTATTGAAGTACATAAAAAAGAAGGACCATTTGAACTCACAGAATTAACAATTGATGGGAAAGTGGAACGTGGTTTTTATATTTCTCATTTACCAATTCCATTTCCTAGACGAAAAACCTTTATTTTAGAATATACACGAAAAGCGGTATAGTCAAAATATTATGGTAAAATTATTGAACGATAGGCATTATCAAAACTTTATTTTGTTAGTGTTTATCAAGACAAAGATTTGACAATTCCTGCGGACATGAATAAGCAGTTTGTAGTAGATTATTACTATGAGTATGGGGAAGAAGCGCTTACATATAATGTTTAGAAAGAGCGCTTTAATGGATTATTCACTTTAGAAGGAAAATTTTATTCTAAGGATGAAAATAAGGGCTAGAATTATACTAATTTAATTTATATGCCAAAGGTAAGAGTTGTAAGTGATATTAACTTACGCTTAGGAGAAAGGGCTGACCCAACAGTGTCCACATTTAATATAATAGGATTACCAGAAAAGAGTGGTAATATATAGAATTTAATTTTAGAAATAACTCGTCTTGGACAGGATATAGATGGGGAATTATAAGCCGCTTCCTAAATGCGTAGGAAGCGGCTCTTTTTTTATTTGGTGCAAAAGGAGTTGAGGATATATGCCGCATTCGACTATGAAATTTCCAGCGACTATAGAGATTACTAATATATAGTCTGTTTTGGAGAATTTAAGAAAAGAATTAAGTCATTTAGAAGTTGGAACGAAAGGATTCAGGAACTTAGAAAGCATTATTAATAGAATGCAATCTGAAGTTGATAAATTATACAGTTAGGGAAATAAACCATTATTATCAGAAAAACAATTTACACAAGCAGAAAGTTCAATGGCTAAAATTGAACAGGAAATGAGTAAATTAGAGCATGCGGCAGGACGCATTACTTTTTCTGATTTAAAATTAGATGCTGGACAGTAGAAACAATTAAAGGCTTTTCAAGATTAGATTAACGCTTTAAAACAAAGTAAAAAATCTATTAATGAGACTTTAAAACAAGGTTTCTTGGCTTCTGATGCTGGAAAATCTTGGGCTAATTTTGATTCTGGAAAAGAAGCAATTACACAAACTTTTTCTGAAATTACAAAAAGAATTCAACAAGAAGTCAATAAACAAACAGAACTAGTTGCAAAAGCTCAATAGACTTATGACAGCTATTTAAAAAAATAGACCACAAGTGAAGTTTTTACTAAGGCATTAGGTTCTAATGACCCATTATAGACTTTAATGGGCAAGCAATAGTTTGAGCAATTTTTTAATCAAAATAAAAATGGAGTATTATCTTTTAAAAATGGTCAAAAACCTATATTTGAAGATTGGTTAAGAAATAATTTTGATATAGATGAAGCTACTATACAAAGTATTATGTCGCTTAGTGCGAATAAACTACAAGCTGCTTTTAAAAATTCTACTGAGGAAATGCATAATGTATTATAGAATGTTGCAAATAAAAAAGTAGATATAACTGGTAGCAAGGCAGCGCTAGAAAATGCAAAACAGTCTTTAGAGGAAGTAAATGCAATATAGCAAAGCGCCACTCAGATACAAAGTAATTCTGCGGGTGCATTTTAGAATCTAGGAGAACAAATTACTTTATCAACAGCGCAACTTGATTTATTTAAATAGAAATGTGTTGAAGCGGCTCAAGCCCAATTACGAGTTGGCGATCATTCAAAGACAGTAGGACAAAATCTAAATAGTTTAAGCAATTAGATAGCTCAAGTTAATAGTCAATTTTTACAAGAACAGCGTACACTAAATAATTTTAATGCTATTAAAATGGCTATTACTAATTTTATGGGTTTCAATTAGGTTTTAAACTTAACCAGAACCGCAGTTAGAAATGCATTAAATCATATTCGTGAATTAGATAGTGTTATGAATAAAATCGCTATTGTTACTGATATGAACACTAGCGATTTATGGGCGTAGATTCCTGCCTATACAAAAATGGCATAGACATATGGTGCATCTATTAAAGGCGCATATGAAGTTTCATAGATTTACTATCAGCAAGGTTTATAGACTAATGATGTTTTAATCTTAACTAATGAGACATTAAAATTAGCTAAGATTTCTGGTCTAGATTATGGTAAAACTACAGACTATATGACGACTGCATTGCGTGGTTTTAAGATGGAAATGTCTGAAGCCTCTACGGTTGTTGATGTATATAGCAACCTTGCCGCACATACTGCTGTGTCTCAGGAAGAACTTGCTGTTGCAATGAGTAAAACTGCATCTTCTATGGAGGGCGTAGGCGCTTCATTTGAAGAAACCTCTGCAATGATTAGTACCATGGTTGCTGTTACTCGTGAATCTGCAACTAACATTGGTTCTGCAATGAAATCTATTGCTAGCCGTTATGGTGAATTAACGAAAGACCCAACGAAGTTAGTAGATGAAGAAGGCGAAGCAATGGCCTTTAACAAGGTTGATGCCGCTTTACAATCTGTCGGCATTTCTATGCGTACAGTTGATGGACAGTTCCGTGATTTCACTGATGTTATTGTTGAATTAGGTGAAAAATGGAGTCAATTAGATAGTACACAGCAACGTTATATTGCAACCCAATTTGCTGGTAACCGTCAACAGTCTCGTTTCTTAGCATTGGTTAGTAATATTGATTTATTAAAATCTAATTTAAATTATGCAGAAAATGCAGAAGATACAGGTACATTACAGGCTCTAAAGGCATTAGATTCTATTGAAGCGAAAACTGAACAAGTCCGTGTTGCATATCAACAAATGTATACTGATATTGGTATAGAGAGTGCTTGGAAAGGTTTACTTGATGGAGCAAAAAATGTTGTTAATACCTTAAATAGTTTGCCTAAAATATTTGGGAAGATTCCAATTGGCGCAATTGCTATGATTGGTGATTTTATTACCATTATTAAGGCTGGTATGTTTAAAGCTTTTGAGGGCATGTCTAAAATATGGGAACAGGCGCGCGAAGCGGCCCAACAATCTGGTAAAGAGACGGGCGAAGGCTTTGCTAAAAGTGCGGCTTAGGGTGTCGAGAAAAGTGCGGATTTATTAAAACAAGCAGGTAATGACATTAATAAGCAAATTGCTGAGGGCTAGAAACAAGGGCAAAGTGATGCCACTCGTGCTAATGTAAATGAACCTACACCTACTAAACCACCAGAAACAGCAAAGCCTGCAATAGATAATGCTGAAAAAGCTGCCGCTGTTGGCGAAGCCGTATCTTAGGCTGCTAATAATGTTGCTAAAGCTTCTTAGGATGCGGCAAATGCTGTATAGGATACGGCAGATGCTGCATAGACTGCATAGGCTGCTGCTGAAGCCCGCGCAGATGCTAATAAAATAGCTGCTGAATAGGCAAAAGCAGAAGCTGATGCACTCAGTAATATAGATCCATAGGCATATGTAAGTATGTTAAATTTACAGTCTTTTATGGATAATCAAGGATATACTAAACAATTAACTACGAGTTTAGCGGGTTCATTAACTTCTGGTATGGATGTTAATAGTATGGGAAATGAAGCCGCTAATATTGTTGAACAATTAATGAATAATATCCCAGAAGTTAAAGCTGCAATGCAAGCTGCTGGTGAAAATACAGTACAAGGTTATATTGTTGGTATATTAAATGGTATTGGATAGGCGCAAAGTGCATCTGAACAAATTGGTGCTGCAGTTATTGCAGGTATTCGGTCTTCATTACAGATAGCCTCTCCTTCGCATATATTAATAGCACTATTATAGACTGGTGTTGGCGGTGCAGTTGTGAAAAGCCTCGCTGATGCTGGAGTACAAGCTGGCGAATCGGCGGAAGAAATTGGAACAAAGATAAAGACAGCTTTAGCTCATTCTTTAAATGATGGAAATATTACTATGGAAGCATTTTAGGAAAAGCTCTTAGATGGATTAGATGCTTTTTCTAAAGAATGGGCTGGAAAAAGTGAACAAGAACTACGGAGTGCTTTTGGTGATGAGACAGTAGATCAATTAAAAGTTGTTTCTGCCGTTAAACATAGTAATTATATTGGAAAACAAATAGATGATTTACTAGTATAGCAAAAAAATCCTGATCTTACCGATGAAGAATCTAGCGCTTTAGATGCAAAAATTCAAGCATTAAGAGCTAAGTAGTAGGAAATTAATTGGGAAACTGAGCCTGTGGGCGCGGCGGCAATCCGATAGGCAGCACGCTTTATGATACCCCGTTATACAGGACTTGAAACTAATACAAGTGATATGCGTATACGAGATATGACTGCATATCAAGAGATGTTGCCTCATGATAATAAAACAATTCCTATGTTAGCAAGATAGCTACATAATGAGGAAATATATACTTTACAATAGGGAAGTTCTACTGATATTTATGAGCTTCAATAGGCAGAATTATAGAGACGATTAGCGCAATTAAATCAAACAGATTTAGGAAAGGCTTATTAGGCAATTCCTACTGGTGCTAGTGAAAAACTTGAATTACATGCGGCTAATTACGCGGCTCTGACTAATCAAAAATTAGGCGCTGCTCGAAAGGAGTATGTAGGTTTTCCAAATACTCCGGAAAAGGCTCGTTTATAGCAACAAGCTACTTCTGATACTCCTGTTAATGAACGTGTAGCAGAATATTGGAATAAGGTTTTAGCAGATAGATAGAATACTACAGATCAATACAATGCTGCTGTTGAAAAAATTAAGGCTGAGGTAAATAAGAAATATCAACAGCCTTATAACGATGCACGTGCTCGAGAAGCGGAAGAAGCTAAGTAGCTTGCTGCAAAAGAAGCACAAAAACGCGCGGAAGAAGAAGCTGCAGCTAAGCGGCGCGCTGATGAAGAAGCAAGACAACGCGCAGCAAAAGAAGCTGAAGAAAAACGGATCGCTGAGGCCGCGGCCAAACAGTAGGCTGAGGAAGAAGCTAAAAAGCGTGCTGAAGAAGAAGCTAAAAAACAAGCAGCGGCAGAAGCAGAAAAACGTAATAGGGAAGCTGCAGAGACTAAGAAGCTCGAAGAAGCTAATAAAAATGAAGTCACTCCAACATCAACTTCATCTGAGATTGATAATAATAAAAAAGAAACTGCAAGTATTGAAGAAAAAATTGCGGCTTTAAAAGAATTAAAAGCTGCAAGAGAAGCTTTAGCAAAGGCTCGAGAGTCCTCTGATGCTAATGCTTTTGCACAAGCTAATGAGGCACGGAAAGCTGCGGCAAATAAGGTTGAATCTTATGGTTTTAATCGTAGTATAAACACTGCTACTATAAATAAAACTATCAAAGAGTTAGAATCGCAAAAAGCAGAGTAGGCAAACCTCGTATCTAATAAAGAAAAATTAGTTGATAATGCACCGGATAATTCAGGCGTTACAGAAAAGGAACAAGCTGAAGCTAGTGCTCGTAGGGATAATGCCGCGGCTGCTACAGAGGAAAATGAAGCGATAAAAGGTGCTAATCAGGCTAAAGCTGATTCAACAAGTGATAATAGTACTGAAACTCAATCATATAACACATAGATTGAAGCTTTACAACAACTATTAGAGTTAAAGAAACAAATTGCTGCGACGAATGCAGAAAATAAAGATGCTTCTGCATTACAAAGCTAGTTTGATGCTCAATTAGCTGCATATTAGAAAGAATATAGTAGTAGAGCTAAGTTTGCAACTGAAACTAGTATTAATCGAGAGATTAATAGGTTAAGTAAAAAAGAACAAGATTAGGTAGTTTCTTAGACAGCTAGACAGCAAGAATTAGATAAGCGTTACCCAGCTTCAAAGAATAGCCCTACAAATGGTAAGAATTTATACTTCGATCAAAATGGAAAGACCACTGATCAAGAACCTAAAATTGGAGTAGGAGCTGAATTAAATCCATCGAATACTGGCACGACAGCTGGAGAACAAATAGTTAAATAGGCTCAAGAAGCAGCAGATAAATCTCCAGTAGATGTTCACTCAGCTACAGGCGGAAATGAAAAACCATCTAATAATTCTCCAGCCGCGAGCGCGGGTGGAAATGGAAATCCACCACCAGGTTCTGAACTAACTCAAACAATGTCAGCGGTGCGCCCGCCAAGCATGGGAGCATCAGGTGACCTTGTATTTAATTAGTCAACTGGTAATCCTGTTACTGTTGACGAACTTAATAAAATTTTAACTGCATTAGTAGCAACAGGACAAATGGCAGAAGAAACTAAGGCAAAATTATTAGAATTATTTCAGACTAAACCTTCCGAAGATTTTGTTTTAGCTTATGGCGCTGCTACCTATACTCCAACTGCTATTGCAGATGCAAACAGGCCGATGGAATATTCAGACACTCATAATGAAAATGCTGAACCAGTATCTAATAATAATTATGATTATTATGAAGAATTATAGAGACAGCAAGAATTAAATGAGTTTGAACTTTCTAGAAGACAAGCTGCAGCGGATGTTGAAGCTGCGTCTGTTGCTGCAAGATAGCAATCTACTTAGGTATCTGAACATGCTGCTAATTCTGAAAAAATATTTACAGATAGAGTAGAAGAGGGAACCGATGCTTTAAATAAACAAGCCGATGCTGCAAATAAAAATGGTGGCGCTGTTGCTTCTATGGGCAATTTTATGACAAAACATAGTAAAGGAATGTCACAATTTGGCGCTGCATTAGGTATGCTTTCTGGTCTTTTCGATAAATCTAGTCAATCTGGACAAGTATTTGCAGGCTCGGTAAGTGCTATTGGCGGCGCAATGCGCGTGTTGCCAGTTATTTCTCAAGCTGTATAGCATGGTCTTAACGGTTTACCTTGGATGCAAGTTGCTATGGGTATTATGGCCATTATTAATGGTATTTCAATGGCAGTTGAAACTAGTGAAGAACGGCTTGAGCGTCTTACTAAAGAAGCTGAAGAGTTAGGTAATAAAGCTAAAGAAGTTAAAGCTAATTTTAAAACTTTAGAAACCGGAAAAAAATAGTTAGAAGAATTAGAGAAAAAACGTTACGATAGTGCTGAATCAGCAGAAGAATATTAGAAAGCGGTTGATGATTTAACAGGTAAGTTTCCTGCATTGATTTCTGGTTTTGATGAAGCAGGAAATGTTATTATTGAAACTGGTAATATGGAATCTGTTTTAGCCTAGGCACGTAGAGAGACAGCAAAGGCTACGTATGATGCAGCTATGGCAGAAAAAAAGAGAGCAGAAGATGAAGCTAAATAGAATATTCAAACAAATTTAAAGAATATTAAACTATTAAATAGTGACTTAAAAGAAAACTTTAAAACGGATAAAGGAAGAGCTGTTAGTGGTGTAACCGAAAAAACCATGAGAGGTCTAAGTGAAACTAGCGGTTTTAGAAAAGTAATAGAAACTGGTTTGTATGGAAATGTTCCTGATGTTGCTGCTGAAATGTGGAACAGCCTTCAAGGTGCAGATCCTGAGTTTTTAGCTACATATTTTGGAGAAGGAGCTAGTAACATTTAGAAATTAATAACAGAAGCATATGATCAGATTGAAGGCTATGCCAGTTCTTCAGCGGCTTAGTAGTTAAATCTCTTAATGCCATATCTTCAAAAGAAACAGAATCGTACTCAAGAAGAAGACGATTTATTAACTATTTTAGCTTCTCGTCAAGAAGCAATTGACACGATAGAAGATATAAGTTTAGATCAAATTAATGGAATTACTGATTAGATAAAAACTGCTATAGATACAGGTAATTATTCAGAAGCATATGAGTACTATACGCAATTAAAAGATTATACTAATCTATTATCTAATATGTCAGACGCATATCAATTATCTATGACAGACGAAATTGCTAAATTAGATGAGTCTATGTCTAAATTAGAGAGTTTGGCTTTAATAGATAAAAATGCTTCCAATAGTTTACTTACTAGTTATATTGCATATAATAATCAAACTGCTGATTTTATTAAAGATAATTCTACACTAGCTAATAAGATTGCATAGCATTTTACAGATATCTGGCATAATGATGAAAAGTGGAAAAATAAAACTTGGGATAATTTTAAACAAGGTAATGCTAGTGATATTAATAATGCAGTTTTGGCCGCAGAAACGTTTTGGGATAATTTAAGCTTAGAAAATGAAGAGCGTATAAAACGTTTCCAGACAATGATTAATGATTCAGAATCGTATCGTTGGTCTGATATACAAGCTGAGTTTGGCACAATTGCTGGATTTGATGAAATTGCCGTAATTTTATAGGAGTCATTTGAGAAATAGATTGAAACTGTTTAGGAGAATATTAAGAATAAATATGAACAATTAATAAAGGAAGATAAACAAGATTTAGAATATAAAGATGGAATGACTCAACGTGATTGGTGGAAAAATTAGGCATCAAATGCAAAAACTTTTCAAGAATAGAAACTTTATACTGATGTATTAAATAATTATTAGTCGCTAGTAGATTCTGGATTCGAATCATCTGCTAAGGATTTTATGTATGCTGGAGTTTAGTTTGCAAATGCATTTACAACATTAACTGGTGAATCACGTGAATTAATGTCTAAATATTTAAAAGAATATGATATAACTTCGCGTGCAGGTTTATCTGATTTGCTTGCTAAAATATCTAGTGATAATAATACTGATAATGATGACATGATTCCATATATTGAAGCAATGATTCAATCATGGCGAGAAAATATTTCATTAAGTTTATAGACTATGATTGAAAACTTTACTTCTAACTGGTCTGACTAGAGTAAAACTTTAAAAAGTTTAACTTCTGGTATGGGAATCGAAGATGTTTAGAAAGTACTTACACAGGCACAAGAAATAGGGTATGAAGACATATCTTTTGAAAATTTTGTAACTGATGGTGATAAATTAGTATTAGCACAAGAAAAAGCATAGGACTATTGGCAAAAATATTTTGAATATCAAAGTGGTAAAATTGGAGAATTAACTGAACTATTTAATAGTGCTAGTGAACGTTATGGCCTAAGTTTAGATGATAATGGTAAAGCAATAATGTCTAAAGCCCTAAGATCACAATTTGATGAAAATGCAGTTAAATAGTTAGAAGATCTTGGTGTTGATTATAAAAAATATTTAACATATGATGAAAATGATAAATCCTGGAAATATAGTGGAAATGTACTAGAAAGTAAAGCAGGTTTAAAACAAGCAATATTAGAAGCATATGAAAAAACTGGTAAATTAATTCCAGAGTTTAATGCTTATATTGAATGGGCTAAAAATGAATTTGAACGTGCTGCTCAATGGGATGAAGGAGATTATTCTTCTTTAATTAATAAAGAAAAAGGACTTGCAGATGCTAATAGTGTTTATGCAGAATTAGAGCGGCTTGCCGCCGGTGGGGAAATGCAAGACTGGCAAAAAGCATTACCCAATTGGAAAAACGCAGTTAATAATATACAAAAAGCTTCAGATCAATTAGTAAGTGATATTCTTAGCAAAGGAATAGATAATATAGATATTAGTGATTATAAAGGTTTAGCTGATATTGATTTAAGTGGCTCGTTGGTTGATGTAGTTGAACGATATGCTAATCAAGCCGGAAAAACTATTGACGAAGTTAATGACCTCATTATGCAGGCGGTCGAAAAATAGACTGAACGTTTTTCTTCTAGCGTACTAAAAGATTTAGATTTCTTAGATAATAATACAGTACAAACCTCATTAAGTGGTCTAACTGCATTGGCAAAAGTCTTTGATGTTAAGAACTTTGATCAAATGATAGCACGATATTATGATGCTACTACAGAAAAGGCAACATTCTCAATACAAGACCTTTTAGCTAATTTTGATATTGATTTAACTTCAGTTAATAATTTTACAGAAACATTACAAGATTCAGTAGATGAAACATTTAATAGTGTTATCAGTCTAATTAAGAATGGTATTTCTGGCAACTTAAAGTTTAGTGATATTGGTAAACTACAGACTGCTCTTGAACAAGAAGGATTCACTGGAGAGTTAGTATATGAGCAAACTGAAGATGGATATCAATTAACTTAGAAAACATTGGATAGTTTATATAAGCATTTAAAGGAAGCTGGTTCTTTAGCTGCACAAACAATACTAACTCAAATTAATGATAATTATTTTAAAGAAATTGAAGAATATACAAAGAAAACTTCGTCTGAAGCATTAAAGGATTTAGATTTTATTGATTCAAATACTGCAACTACTTCTTTAAGTGGATTGAAGGAACTTGCTAATACTTTTGGAATTAAGTTTGAAGATCTAGTTAATAACTACTATAATTGGACAACTCAATAGGCCACGATATCTTTAGATAAGTTGGCAGATGAGCAAAAGATTGATTTAACTAAGGTACAAGGTTTTAAAGATGCCTTACAAGAATCTTTGGATGAAACTTTCTCTAATATTACCAATATGATTAAGAGCGGTCTTGCTGGTAATATGAAGTTTAGTGATACTAAAGAATTATAGAAGCTGTGGGCTGGTATCCGACCAGATGGCGATAAGTCTACTCTTACCTTCAATCGTACAAAAGATGGATATGAATTGGCGGCAGATTCAGCAGGATTACTTTATGATAGACTTAAAGATATAGATTCTATTTCTGCTAGTCTTGTATTAGATGAATTTAATACTAGCCTAGATAGTGCTGTAAGCTTAACCGCACAAGAAGCTGACTTATTAAAAAAGATGGCTTCAGCTGGCGGACTATCTGAAGACGATTTCAATTTTGTTCGTTCTTTTAATGGCAACACTGATTTCTTTAAGCGTCCAATTCTAAAGGATGAAATGGGTAATATAAAGACTTATTGGAGTGAAACTATGTCTTCTGGTCAAGAAGATGCTATTCCATGGGTTATGAATATTACTCCAATTATGCCGGATGGTAAAGAATTAACTGAGGCTGAAGTAAACGCATATGTTGACCAATTATTTACTGAGGCTAATGGTGATTTAGCTAAAGTCCTTGAGCTAGATAAAAATGACCGTAAACTAATAATTGATTTACAAGATGCAACCAATAAAGATTAGCAAGGACTTATTAAACAAATGGAAAGTGATGCTGCCCGACTATCTCGAGTTAGTGGGCAATATCATGGAGTACTTGCTGGTCGTGATAGTCCTAACAAGGCTCGTATTGAGCAATATCAAAAAGAGCTTGATTTAAATCGTGAGATACAAAGAATACGTGCTACCACCGAATCTGATGACTTTAAATTCATGGATAAAGCTATTCCAAGTGGTCAAAATAATCCATTAAATTATTTTGAAAACTGGAGTAAAGCATTAAAAGCTTTCCAAGAAAGCTTTGATTTAAAAGGCCCAGATAAGGGTACAATTGGCTATCAAGACTTCTACAATGTAATTACTGAAATGGGTAATCTTGCTCAAACAACCGGAAAGGCTATTCCATTTGGTAATACAGTATTAAAGAATGCCCAAGATGCTTCTGATTTAATTACTCGTGCGGCTGAAGCTCTGACCATTACTTCCGATGGTTCCATTAAAGTAGATTTAAGTCAATTTGGACTTGACTTTGTTGGCGGAGCCAAGGAAATGGGTAAGAATGTTGAAGCTGGTATTGACGCTTTGGCCGATTCACAAATTGATATGTTAGATAGTATGATCTAGCTGTTAGAAACCATTGTTGCAATGGAAGAGTTAGGAAAGATTGACACTCAAGGCAATGGTATTGATTTTGGGGAATTATTTGATGAAAATCCCATTATGAAAGACGGTCAAAAATGGTATCAATGGACTCAAGGCGCCCGAGATGCTGCGGACAAGATTCTAGGCATGGCGGAAAACAATGAGGACTTAGCTAAAGGTTTAGAATCTGTAATAGTTAATGGCACTACGATTGGTGAGATGCTTAAAAAAGCCAAGAAAGGTATGGAAGTTAATGAGGCTGATGCTAATGCTTACCATGCAACTTTAGCTGCATTCTACAAGGCTATGCAATCTGGCGATTGGGATTTAGATAGCATCTATAATTCAATTAAAGAAATATTAGCTGGAACTGGTTTTGAAGGAGAAATTAAAGTAGGAGATATGATTCTTACTTATAAGTAGGGCGTAGTTCTTGAACGCGATAAAGAAGGCAATTATACTGTCGATGGTTATAAAACCAAAGACGAAGATGCTGCTATTCGCGCGATGAAGACTTCTCATATTGCTTCTTTACAAACCGCGGCGGATAAGATTGGTCATGATGATAAAGGAAATGCTATTTATACTATTGGCGATCTAACAGTCACTACGAATTATGATGTAAAAACTAAAACTTTTACAGCAACATTTGATGATGGTTCTGTATCTAGTACTTCTGCAGAAGGATTAAACTTAGCAATTGACACGTATTTAAAAGCTCAGAATAGGGTGCTAGGTAAAACTGATACTAATAATATCGCAGATTCTGGAAAAGTAATCGAGTTTACTGTCTAGCGTCAAGGTCATGCTACAATTGAAGTTTAGATAGATACAGAAACCAAAATTGCGACTGGTAATATTAAAGAAGGGACTGACAATTGGTTTTAGGATACTGTGGAAGCTACTACACTTGCTGGTAATGCATAGGAAGTATACACAGTTCATACAAAAGTAGCAACTGAACCTGATGAGAATGAAACAAATAAAGCTTTAGATGATAATAAAGAAAAAGCTGATAAGGGCGTAACTCAAGATATCAAGAAAGGAAAGAATGAAACTGGTGACGCATTAGCAGAAAACGAAGCAATAGCGGCACTAGGAGTTATATAGCCGATTAATGCTGGTATTAATGCTGTACGAACTATTATTGATGAGAATGTTAAGTATGCAAAAGACAATGCAGCGACTCAAACGATAAAAGTTAATACTGTTTCTGATACCGAAACGACTACTCCTAAACCTAATTAGACCACTTCTACTTCTGGTAGAAAGATGGCAACCGGTAATCTTGGTTTAACCAAAGCAAAAGGTACTTCAACCTTAATGGGTGAACTTGGTCCTGAACTTGTAGTTTCTAATGGTCGCTATTTTGTTGCAGGACAAAATGGTGCAGAGTTTGTAGACCTTGAAGAAGATGCAATCGTATTCAATCATCTACAAACAAAACAACTACTACAAAATGGTATGTCTCCTTCTCGCGGTAAAGCCGTTACAAACGAGCGTAATGCAATTGCATTTGCGGCTGGTAATATGGGCGGCGGACCCGCGCAGGCATCAGCATCTTAGGCGTTAGCCGCATTAAAACAATTACGTGCAATGTGGCAAGCTTTACAAAAAGCTTCTGCAAAAGACCTCGCCGGTAAAGGCGGTGGTGGCGGTGGAGGTGGCGGCGGAAACGATAAAAGTCCAGTCCGCGCTTCTTGGATTGCCGCTGTAGAACGCTGGTATAATTTAATGTAGAAGATAGCTTAGTTAGAAAAAGACATTACTCACGAAGAGACTTTACGTACTAAGCTACAGGGAGAATTTAAGAAAAATGGTTCTGCCTATTATGAAAGCCAGAAACGTTCATTATAGTACATTGAATAGCAAGCGCAAGCACAAGAAACATTAAACATTTCTCGTCAAGAATACTTTGACCAGAGACGTAAGCAATTAAATGAAGAGAATGGGCCGTTTAATTAGCTTTATACATTCGATGAAAATGGCTAGCTAAAATATACTGCTAATACTGTATTAGGTTAGGATGGCGGGTTTGCGTTCTTATCTGATTTAATGACGGTAGATAGCTATGGTAAACCAAAATATAGTGCTGAAGAGCAATATAATAAATTGGTGGCTGCCGGATTCAAAGATTATATGTATTATGATTCTTCTGGAAAGGAAATTACAGATGAAAGTGCTAAAGGCAGTAAAGGCACAGATGATAAGACTAATTTTTATACTTAGTCTGTATAGTCTTTCTGGGATTTAGTTGATAGCCAAAAAGAAGAAATGCAGTCTTTACATGATGAAATTGAAGACGGTAAAACTAAAGTGCTTGAACTCGAATCTAGTCGCAATGAAATCTTAAAAGAAATCCGCGATAATCAGATGAAGGTTGAAGATAATGTTCTGAAAGCTCTAGAATCTTCTAGACAACAACAAATTGATGCCCTATCTGATGAGCGAAAAGCATTACAAGATTCTACCAGTAAGTATATTGAAGGTCTAAATAATGCACTTAATAAAGAACGCGAAATGTATGAACAACAGGAGAATGCGGAAGAACTTAATAGGCTCCGCCGCCAGTTGGATATACTTCGTCGTTCTGGTGGTTCTGGTTCACAGATTCGTAGTTTGGAAGGCGATATTGCTTCGCGCGAAAAAGAATCTTATTTCGATCAACAGCAGTCTTCTATAGACGCTATTAAAGAAGCTTCTGATTTACAACTTGAACGTCTTGATAGACAGATTGAAGTAATGACGGAAGCGCTTGAGTATGAGAAAGAGTTTGGATTACTTTGGGGCGAAGTTTATTAGGTAATGGCACTCGCGCCGGAACAAATTGCGGGATATATTTATGCTAATGATTCATCTTTATGGGGCGCATCTCCATTAAAGACGGAAGAGGATTTCCAATAGGCATTATTTGAATCTGCACAATGGGCTGCCTTCTATGCCGATCAAACTAATTATTATAATGATGAAGTAGTTCGCCATGCAGATAATTTAGCTACTATGAATGATGCCGTCTATGGCGATGGTAGTAAGTATAACTGGGGCTTATTTGATTCTGCAATGACAGACTTGTATGGCAGACAATGGGAAGCTGTTGCTGACCAGTATAAGGATGTATTCATGAAGAATTACTCTAAGACTGGTGATATTACTTACGCCACTACTGAAATTACTAATGCTTTGAATAGTATGGGCAGACAAATGACTAGCGCATTAGATTCTGCTTATAGTTCATATCAAGCTTCACAAAGAGCCGCCGCAGAAAGTAGCTCAGGTGGCGGCAGTGGCGGTGGTAATGGTGGCGGAAGCTCTGGCAGTAAGAGTGGAAAATCATCGTCTGATAAAACATATTCTTATACTTATAAATGGATGAGTGGTTCTATGACTGGTACTGGATATGCATCTGTAAGCGCTGCTAGAGCTGCGGCATAGAATGATATTGAAAGGATGACTAGAGCGGCTGCTTCTAGCGGTGATAGAAAGGCTTCTTCTTATAAGGCCGCAGCAATGAATAGTATAAGAACATATGATTTTGGCGGTATGATTGATGAAGATCAATTAGCCCTCGTTCATGCTAAAGAATCAGTTTTAACACCTAAACAAACTTCCATACTTCGTAATGATATCTTAGGCTCGAAGCCTAATTCTCTAATGAACTTACTACTCGACTTTAAAGAAGCCCATTCTGGTATGGCATCTGCTTCTACCTATAGCTCAATTGACCGTGGCATTATTATTGAAAATGCTTCTGTGAATATGAATGTCCAGAAGATTTCTAATGATTATGATGCACAGCGTGCGGGTGAATAGGCTCTTACCCAGATGCTTAATATTGCACGTAGAACCAGCGCGAAAAATAGTGTGAGGAGGTAAAATGCGTATGGATTACATTAACGGTATAGAGGTGGCGTCTAATAACGCAAGAACCTCTCAAGTATATAAAGCGACTCATAAAGGGGAGAATCTTCTCCCCTTTATGAACCGTTCTTTTATTAGTTTTTCCTTTGGCGGAAAAAATATTGAAGACTTTGACTTAATAGCAACTGTTGCGGGTGACCGCATGGAGCGTGAAGGTTACGCTAACTTTGATGCGCTGACATCTACGTATGATGTTGTACATGGACAATTTTATTGGGGTTCATATTATAGGACAAACCAAATGTCCTTTAATTTAGCTACCGATGGAATAGAATAGGTAAAACTAGATGAATTTTTACGCTGGTTTGCGGCGGGAAAAGTCCGCGAGTTAATACTCGCGGAACATCCCAACCGTGCTATTATGGCGCGTGTAGCGGAGCCGCCGCACATCAGTGTTCTTCCATTTGAAAAGAAAATTAATGTAATGATAAATGGTAGTGCTTATAAAACAAGCACTACCTTATATAAAGGCGTTATTACATTAAACTTAGTAATGGATGACCCACATTGGTATGGTAAAATTAATATATTTGGTCGCCGCGATGAAATGGGAATCTATCGTGATACTTGGTTCGATCCGGTGACATAGCAATACCAGAGCGCACTTGCATTGCCTGATGCTATTAAAATAATTCATGAAGACGGGATTCCATTAGGTAGTATGATTTTAAATACCATGCTTCTTGGCGGTAATACATTTGCTACCGTGGCTTTCCAAACTTATTCTTGTATTATAACATAGATTGATGCAGAAGAATATTCTGAGCATTCTGGTACAGTTGGTTATTATAATAATGGTTTATCAAAAACTGATTTGATACTTGAAAGTAATCCTTATACTCTTACACCTTTGGAGTTTGAGCATTATAAAGGCGCGGCCATTGCTACAACTGATGAAGCTGGACGTTATATCGCGGGCGCGCGCATTGCCGGTGCGGCGATGAGTGAGTCTTCTGGTATTACTTATCTACCTCCTTATTCTGGCATGGCAGATACATGGATTAATTTCTATTATACTGGTACAGCACCATCACCCACGATATTAAAGTTTACTCTCGTGCCAATTATTGACGAAAGTAATTATTATATAAGTAATCCTGGAAATCAATATGCGAGTACTACAATGCATCCTTACAATATTATAACTATTGAATGTACTAAACAAAAAGAGTTTAAGTTTACCACTCCTAATATATTAACTAGTTATAATAAAGTAATTGAGATTTTCAATAAAATGATAGTTGTAGGTCAGGATTGGGCTACAATTCGAGAAACTATTCGAGAAAGTATTTGGCATTCTGCGGTACGCGCGTGGGCAAATCGAGTAATAGACTATTATGATATTGAAGGCGGCAGCGGCATTATTGAACAAGGCGTTGATGTATCACTAATGAAACGTTTCCTTGGAATGATGTTTAAAGATGCTAATGGTAATATGATGCCAATGTCTTTTGTTATTAACGCCAAAACTGGTGAAGCAGTTGCTACTTTATCTTATCGTAGTTCTATTGATGAAGATTCCGGCGAGATTATTGCATTAACCGACTTGGAAAATTATGCTAACTATTGCGCTGATAATATTAAAACCGCTGAAGAAAATGTAGGAGATATGATTAAATCCAAATACCTAATTATAGATGAAAGAAACTATCCAGACCAATCTGGTAGCATTGTTGCTTGGCAACAAGGTCAATTATATTCTCATCGTCTATATCATGATGTTATAAATGGTTTACGTGATATATTCCTAGAATATAAAAATATGTACCTATAATTAGAGTAAAAGGAGGAGATATCATGGCAGAAGTATATGAAACATAGCTTCGTAGCTATGAAGTCTCTATTTGGACCCTTCAGGACAGTTTTGTAACTGTCCTGAAGCCGTCCGAACTAGAGCATAAAGGACAAATATAGGAAGGTATATTTGAAATCGGTGATGATGGCACTGAGCATTTTACTTTTTCTATTCCTATGTATTATCAAGAAGGCGATACATAGATAATGAATCCTCTATGGACATTTGTTGTAGAGGGGCATTTAGTTGCCAATATGCACAAAGTTAAGTTAATTTTTAACAAGGCAACAGAAGATGAAGAAGTATATGAATTACTTGTTGTTGCAGTAACATAGTTGCATGAACAAGATAATATTAAATATACTATTGAATGTGAAGGTTTGGCTTTCCATGAATTAGGAAAGCTTGGATATAAAATCAGTTTATCAGGCGAAGACTTTGATGATGAATATATTAAATGGTTTGAACAAGGTATGGCTGAAGGACAAGAAGCGCCGCGCCAAACTATTTAGTATTGGAATGATAAGATTTTTTATCATGAACATGAACTGATGCATACTTAGTTAGCTCGTCAATTAAATCATTTATAGAGATTGATTGATGAAGCAAAAGAACAATTAAGTAACGCTTAGTTACTTTTCGAAAAAATACGCGAAGAGTACAGTAATAGTGATTTATCAAAAATCTTTAGTTTTTCTGAAAACGACCCATTGACATATGTTCCTGGTGGCTTAGAGTTCTTATCGGATTTATAGGATAAGGATGAAGATGGTAATGCTAAATATACTATAAGAGAATAGTATGAAAAAATTGTAGAATATAATGTCGCATCCTTAATGGCAAAAGACAAGGATGGTAATGCTATTGAACAAGGCGAAGATGAAGAAGCTTTTTATGCCGCGTCTGTCTAGGCTTTTTGGGATACACTAAATGATGCTAAACAAACAATTGAAATTGCTTAGCGTAATGTATTAAAATTACTCCTACAATGGACAAATTATTTAGCTGCAAAGGCGAAAGTTAAAGAACAAACGCGCAAGTATCGTAAGTATGATTGGGACTATGAAGTAAATATGGACTGGTCCTCCTGTAGTGCTGGTGTCGCGCGCGTGCGTGACCCTCATAAAGTTTATGAAGAAGAAATCGTTACTTCTTGGGAAACTGATAGAGTCAAGGATGAATTGTACCCAAGTAATGTAGAATCTTATCGAGAGAAATGGCGCGCAGTTGAATCTGAAGAATCTAATATTTATAATTTAACACAAACAATTGCAGAAAAGTTTGGTGTATATTGTAAATATGTATATGACCATGATGAGAATTATCATATTATTGGGAAACGAGTTGTATATTATAATAATAACTTTTAGGATTCTCAGAAACATGTAGATATTACTTATCCTTATACTTCCTCTTCAATTACTCGTATAGTAGATAATACCGAATTAGCCACGAAATTATTCGTGCGGCCAGTCGAAAGCGATATGTCTACTTCTAATCTTATTTCTATTACTACAGTAGAATCTAATAAGAGTAAGGAAGATTATATTTTAAACTTCGATTATCTAAAGAAAATTAACACTATCAATCAAGAATAGTATGATGCAATTGAGGATTTCATCTTTGAAATCGCGCGATTAAATAATAGGATTCGTAGGCTGGATACATAGATTCGTTTGACACAAAATAAACTAATCACGGCTGAAGCAGATGAATCAGTTTATTAGAGCGCAATTACTTTGGATACAGAGCGTATCAATAATGCAAACTTGCTATTAAACCAGTTAACTGGTGAAGATCAAGTTATTTTTATTACTGAAGCTAATCCTACAATGGTAATCCTTCGTAGCGCAAATGACAGCGCTTCAAAAGATTTAAAGCAAGTACGTTTACAATATGAAGGAATCTTGCCTGAATCAGTTGAATTATATAAGAAGTTAAACTTAGGCGTCGTAGTTGGAAATGGACGTTTAAGTGAACTGGTGCCAACTGGTAATTTCGTATATGATGAGTTTGGAAACCCAACGGCGATTACAAATATTTATATACCAGATCCAGACTTAAAACGCCTATATATGACTTGTCAATATTCTCCTCGCTTATATTATAGTCGAGTAGGAGAAACGTGGCAAAAGCGTTTAAATGATGATTAGATTAAATTAGCTGAGGCGCAGGCGCGCGTAGAGAAATATAATTTATTACTCTATGGCTGCGATGTAGACTACGCGCGCGCAACGCTATCGCGTGTAGAATATGTAAGCGCTGGTACTTCTATTGCTGATTTTGTTATTGGTCATAATGACAGAGGACAAGAGATTGGTGAATATGGAAGTTATATTGGTGAAGCTGAATTAGAGGAAGCGCATGGTTATATTTTAATGCGGGAAATTTTCCTCTTAAAGAAAAGTATTTTAATTGCTAAGTTTGAAAAGATGATGGGCCCGGCGCTTCGTGAAGGATACTGGAGTCCAGAAGATTATGATGATTATGGTAATAAGTATAATGACGTCTGGTATATTAGCGATAATACTACTACTGAATGGCCCGGCACAGTACGCTCCGACTTAATTAAGTTTGTTTGGGATACTTATAATATATTTGAAGGTGAAAGTAAAATCTCCTATGAGATTGGAGTTACTCAAGATATTGAATATTATTTACTAATTGATTTAACTGATTATTTAAGTAATATTAAGAGTTATATTAAAACAAACACTCTTAGTTTTATTTACTACGATTAGCAAATGCTTGCGCTGAATAGCGAAATTGAAGCGAAGAATCGTAGGATGGAAGCGCTAGCCGCTAAAGCCTCAGCACTTGGCGGCGAAAATAAGTTATCAGAATCAGAACAATTAGAGTATCATAGTTTAAGTGTAACTTATAATACTCGTATGGAAGCTATTCCACGTAATATAAAAAATGCGCGCCGATGGTTTACTTTGGGCGCGAATTGTGAAATAGTTTATGTTCAACATGAAGGCAAATATAAACCTGCTTTAATGATTACTGGCTTGAAAGATTTAATGCCAATTGAGTTAAGGTCTGTTTATACTAGTGTAAGTGGATATGAACCTTTCTTGGGATATGTAGAAAGTAAGGTTATAGAAGAAGCTGATGACGAAGGCGTTATTCATACTAATATTGACATTCAGATTACGCGTTTAACATAGGATAGTTTAGCATCTCATTTCTTAAATGTTGGAGAACGTAATGCAACCTATGAAGAACAATATAATAGTTTATTACGCGCGGGCTATGGTGCATAGCTTGGTATTGGTAGAACATCGACATTCTATAGTGCGGCAATAACTAATTTCTGGAATGATTATAAAAGCAATAAGGACGCGATGGATGCGCTTAATACTTCTCCTTGGGATATTACCACGTTTAAGAAAACTTATATTTGTATCGGACAAGATAAGTATGGGAATGAAATTAAATAGGCTTTCCCGCGCATCGCAATTGATTCAATTGAATTAAATACTAAGAGTGTATTATTAGCAATAAATAAGAAAGCACGGACTGAATATGAAGATTATAGCATTTTAATTGAAGAAGATTTAGCTACTACGACAGAGAAATATTTTGTTAATATTAAGCCTGCTGTACTCGCGGCTGAAGGTTCTCCATATTTTGTACTAGATATTGACTATGCTATATCTAATGCGGCGGAAGCAATTTATTATGATGCTCTAAAGGTATCTAAAGAAAATGCTTTCCCGAAGGTTTCTTATGAAGTTGCGCTTAATATGTTATATCCAGATTTAGTTAAGAGAATATATACATTGCTACGGCGTGTCGTATATATTAACGACGTTGACCTATTATTGGAAGACGTTGCAGGATATATTTCTAAAATCACAATTGACCTCGACCATCCTTGGTAGGATAAGATTGAAGTTAAGAATTATGAAACTAAGTTTGAAGACCTATTCTCTACTATTGTCGCGCAGACAGAAGAGATGAAGAAAAGTGAAGTCGCAATTAACTATGCGGCAATTGCTTTCAGTTCTGGTGGTATTATTAGTAGTCACGTATTACAAGAAAGTATGCTAAAGGCTGATTTGAATTATAGTTTCAATTAGGGTACTTTAACAATAGATGAAAAGAATGGTATTTGGGCTGTTAGTGATGCGGGTGTAGTTGCAATTCGCGGTGGCGGTATATTTACTGCTTCAGAAAAAGATACTACGGGCGCGTGGAAATGGAATACCGGTATTTTACCAACTGGTATCAATGCTGACTTAATTACGACTGGTCAGTTGGATACTAACAAGATTTATATCTATGCTGGTGATAAAGTCCGATTCCAGATGAATGGCGAAGGATTATTTGCCTATAAGGCGCTATTTGAAGACCAAATAGTAACTGATAATGATGATACGAAATATTATATTTAGAATAAAACTGAAGATATTGATGCATCTCAATATATTACTTATAATGAGAATGGCTTATTCTTGGTTGCTAGAAAGAATGCATTAGTATTGAATAGAGAAAAAAATGACTATATTCGTGTTGGTTATTAGGCAGATAAAACTACACCTTTAGGTAATTTCCCAACTGAATTAAGACGTGTTGAAATTGGTTGGGATGGTTTAATACTTCGTGATTGGACAAATTAGGATGTATTCTATGCTGACCCTGATACCGGTAATTTGACGCTTAAAGGTACGATTGAAACTTTTAATGGTAAAATTGGTGGATGGACAATTGGACCAAATTCACTTACTAGTAAAAACGTATCGTTTTTTAGTAGTGAAGTAGGTAGTAATGAATTTAGTGGTATTAGATTAACTGCAAGTTAGTCTTAGACATAGACATTTGATGGCGTTGAACATTATGCTTATAAAATTAAAGACTCAGATGATACTACAATTTATTATAATAGCGCACGGCCTACTGATGGAATAGATACTTTAAAATTGACTTCACGTAATAACACTTGTATTTATTATGCAGAAAAAATTTAGGGTGTTTAGCCTTTAGCCACGATTACTGATACAAGTGGCATTTATATTGCCGATCCAACAACTAATAAAGCAATTGTATTAAATGGTAATAGAATTGTATATAATGGTTCTACTAGCACTAGTTCAACTTGGTATGTACAATTAACAAATTGGGCCAATATGACTAATCATGAAGTTACTGATTATGTTAAGCAATGGACTGGTAGTATGCCTACTTCAATTACATTGCCAGTAGATACAGAACTAGTACTTGACTCTGATTCTCCTTCTTTTCTTGCTAATGCTATGACCGGTGAAGTTAGAATTGCAAAAGGCATATTTGGTAAAGAAGGTGGTGGCGGATTTGTTCTTAAAGCAAATGGATTATATGACGGGACATTATATAATACAAATATTAACTCTAATAGTAGAATTGCTTATGGAAATTCACTTTATGGATTAGATTAGTATTAGAATTGTTTTAATAGGTTTAGCTCAAATAGTTCTGCCGGTACTTTTACTCTTACAAGGATAAACGGTGACCCTGTAACTTTTAATATGGCCGACACTAAATTCTTTAGAGATTAGATGTCGGCCGCAGTAGTTATTCATAATAAAGGTTTAAGTTTAAGTGGATCGGAAGCTAGTAGCACTGTTAACGTTGATGTATGGACTGACGGATAGGGATATGTTCGCGGAGATTCTTATTCAGATAGCTATTACGTAGGTTATTTGTATACTGATGGTTAGGCTTATGGTGAATCATTACATGCAGGAGACTATAACCGAGGATGGAATGAATGCGTTGATGCTTTTGGTACAGTTTATACTATTACGCGTGATACTGATGAACATTTTAAGAAAATTACAGTATAGGGGCAAATCTCTTATACTTCTTGTGGTTCAGGATGGGCTGCTTATAGGGAAAAAACAGTTTCAAAAAGATAATAAAAAAAATACCCCTCTCTTTCGAGAGGGGTTCTTTTTTTTTATTCTTCAATAAATGGTTCTAGACCAACCATTTGCGTTGGTGTAAAATCCAAATTTTCCAATTCATCCAGCCGAATCTTATCCGCATCAATATGAACAGTTCCTTCAGTTAGCTCATTAAGCTCTGTCATAAACTTATTCATATTCTCTTCACTAAAGGTATACTCATTAGTCTTCTCATTGATAACAAAGTTACCATTCTCATCCTTTTCCGCATACTCTTTAATTAGCTTTTCCCGCGTGCTTGTAAACAGATTCAATTCTTCTTCAAGCTTCTTCAAAAGCTTAGCTACCTTCCAAGCGGTGCGGCCGCGAAGCTTCATCTCAGAAACCTGCTTTAGCATATCTGCACTACCAATAATTTCTCTTAACTTAACATCAATCATATATCTTCTCCCCAAGTCGTGTGGACTTTAACTTTATTACAAAAATATTTTCCTATGCAAATTGCATCTGCTTCATCTTGTGTACAGTCAAGACCGTACCATAACTTAACTTTATCTTGTGCTTGTTTTTTCTTATTCTCTCTACCAGTGCCGCTGCCAACATCACAATATTGGCGCCATTCGGTAGAATAAACTAAGTCGCTATCTATACAAGCTTCAAATATCGTATCAAGTAAAACGCCTTGTAAATTAGCAAGTGTCTAAAATGTTTTTACTTGCGCCTAAGATTGATGTGGCCCATAGCTTTGAAGCTGTATATTTTCAACGCCAATAAAATCTGGTTCATATTCTTCAATCGCGGCTTTTAGCCAATTCTTTACCTAGTTAATACGTTCGGTTGCTGATAATCCTGCATTTGTATGATATGTACCATAACTTACTAATGTCTTATTATCATAAATCGCATAACCAGTAATATTGGTTGCCGCGTCTAAAGCAAGAATCCTAGTAGTATTTGTGTCCTTTTTGGGCACCTTATTTTTTTTAACTTTATATATATCTCCGGCCATACACTATTCACATACCGGGTGCTTACGCCATTTTTCAAATGTTAGCATCGTCTTATGGCCTTCGGGACATTCTATCTTTAATTCAGTTTTTAAGTTCTTATACGTATCGCTCAGTAATTTCCATCCCTATTCTTCTAAGGCGTTTTGTACTGTATAAATATTAATAGTAGACATTACTTACCCGTGCTACCAAAACCGCCAGCGCCGCGGTCAGAGTCTTCAAGCGAATCAACTTGTATTCCCTTAAAGCGATAACTTGGCATTACTAGTAGCTGAGCAATACGGTCTCCCTTGCGAATAAAGCTATCTTCATTAGAAGTATTATCATATAAAACTCCAAGTTCGCCACGATAACCACTATCAATTAGTCCAACACTATTACTAAGCCTAAAAGGAGTGCGCGCCCCGATACTAGAACGAGGTAGAATCATAGCTAGCCAACCTTCTGGTAGCTGGATGCTAACGCCGGTACGAATCTTATTCCCATAAGTATGGGCATTTAGATTAGTATCTTCTAGTGCATATAGGTCTGCGGCCGCATCACTATCATGTGCATAAGTTGGCATCATTGCTCCATCTTCAAGTTTAATTGGAAGTTCAATACTATATGAATGATACTTATCAGTAGCAGTCTTAACAACATCTACAATTGGAGCAAGAATATATGTTCTAATAAAGTTACGTTTCTTATCACTAATATTTTCTAATATGTCAATCTGATGCGTAATAAAATCAATAAATGCATCACTTGCCTTTGCGGCTTCTTCCTTAGAGACATTATCTCTCTCAAGATTTTCTATTATCTGATTGACAGTAGATTTAGTAACGCTATTATTCAAATTATTCTGAAGCATTTCAATTAATTCTTGATTATCAAGGTCTTCTTCAGAAAGTTTAAGTATAACTTGTATTGAATCTAGAAAATCATCTAAAATCTGTTGTTCGTTCATTTAATCCTCCTCAGATATCATAGGCGACAGTAACTTCTACTACCCACCATTCTTCTGTGAGTTCGCCTGTCTTTCTATCTTTCTTTGACTTATAATCTACTTTAGTTTTCGTTACTGTATATCCCTCTCGATTCGCGCGAGCCTTGTAATCTTCGACAATATCCGTCGCTTCATGCTCACTATCTACTCGGTATACTTCAGTTTTCTTCGTCATCATATTCGCCATTTTCTTTATTCTCCTTTTCTTTCTGTTCGTTTAATGCTCTAAACTTTTGAATTAAATCAATATAATTTAATTTTCTAGCGGTATCATTTATTATTTCTTGCTGCTCTTTTGGACTGGTGCCCTCAAGAGCTAGAATATTTTTACCATACTTTTTCTGTAAAGCTCTTCGCTGTTTTCTATTTAACTTAACTTGCGTATTATTAATTTTCTCAATTGTTTCATTAGTAATACGAGTCATAATTTCTTCTGCGGTATCTGCGCCAATTCGTTTTTCTGCTTCTTCATAAGTAATCTTATGAATATCAGCATAACGTTGTATTAGTTCTTCGCGCGGCAGAAGCTGATCGTTTTGTTCTTTAGACATTATATTAGCCTCCACTATTTTTATTATATCCGAGTTCTTGTGATTTAAAGAAATCTATATAATATTTTTCAAGTTCAGATAATTTATCTTTATCACAATATGTGATTACTTCAATTGTCCAATTCCAAAATCCTTCCTTAAGAATTGCATGATGCACGGCTTGGTCAGCTATAGATTTAATTCCAATAGAAGACTTGAAGTGGTCTGCAATTCGAGTTTTTACGTTGGTACTTTTTCCAATATAACATTTACCAGTATCTATATTAGTAATTTTATAAATACCCGGCTCTGGTTTGATTTCTATTCGCTTAAAAGTATCATCTAAGTTGGGTTTAACATATTCGGCCCAAACTAATTTACTAATAATATCTGGATGTTGTACTTTCGCGGCGACAGCAGTTAATAAAAATTCAATATCCTCATGATATTCTTCTGGTAACTAAATTGTATAAAACAATTTTGCCTATTTATCTTTTTCATACTAAGCAAGCGTGTGTTCAATAGCATTAAATCGTTCTTGTGCATCGGCTATTTTTTCATGATATTCACCACTTTTCATTATGCACTCTTGTACTATTTCTGCCATTGTACTTTTTGCTTGCTCAACCTATGCGTCACATTCTCTTATAGTTTTTTCAAGCTCTAATTCAATATTTTGTTTTCTGGTTTCAAAATCAGAATCTAAATCCTATTGGCGCCTTATTCGCTAGGCTTCCATCGACATATCAATTTCTGCCATGCGCTCGTTTACTAATCTATGATATTCATCGCGCGCATCGGTTAAACTCGTCGTAGCACTATCTAACTAATTTCGTATATCAGTTAGTAAATTACGTTCTGTATTACATTTAATCTATGTATCTAATAATTTACTTTCATATTGAGTTAGTGTTTCTTTTTCAGAAGCAATTTTTTCTTTTATCTCTTTTAACTATTCATTATATTCATTTAAAAGTGCTTGGTCTATTTGACGCTTCTAAAAAAGTTTAACTCCCAGAAATCCAACTATAATTAAGCAACCTATAAGGGCGTACATCATTCACATCACCACTCTTATTTTATAACTTATTATAACAGATTTCTGGGAGTTTGTCAAATATTAGATTTTAATTTTTGTGCGCTAAATAAGATACCACCAATAATATTTCCTAAAATAGTAAAGAATAGATTTACACTAAATTGGCCGCTTACTAACATATAGTAGAAATCAGCAATACAGTGATTAAAGCCAGCAATAATAAAAGTTGCTACTCCAAGTACTGTTGCCCAAAGTGGAGTATTCTTATATGTTGCAAAAGACATTAACATTCCACAACCGATTCCTTTTACTAATGCTTCTGATACTGTTTGAGCACTTTTAGCCGCTACTACTGTTACAGCAGCATCATGCACTATCGTATATGAGAAGCTAGCAATTATAGCCACTCCAAAAAAATTATATAAAAGTATCAATGGATAATAATACCAAGGACTTTCTTTGGTAAGCATAAATTGAACCTTACCAGTAAATAAATGTAAATCATAAATTCTTACAGTAAGTAATCCACAGGCAAATATTACTGCACCAACAAGAGGATTGGACGCTGATAAGAACGCCCATCCTCCAAGTGCAATAGCCATACCTGCAAATATTGCTCTTGATAATTTAACGGTCATTGAAATAATCCTCCATCATAATGACTCGTTGGTTTGAAGAACCACGTAGCGGCAGTGTTGTATCTCTTTTATCCTGCTCATAACGGCCATCTATTAGGCATGTAATATTATGTAAAATATGGTCTAAAGTACGATTATTGCGTTTCTCTAGTTCTTCAATGGTGTAACCTGTCCATAAATAGATTTTTAAATCTGGATAATCTAACTTACACCAGCCAATTAAGTTCATTACATCTTCTAAGTTTTCATCGGCTAGTGGTTCGCCGCCAAGAATACTAAGAGAACGCATTACTCCATTTTTATTAAGCTTCTGCATAATCTCTTGGCGAATATTTACTCCATATTCTTCTCCATAATTAAAATCTTGTGCTTCGGGATTATGACATCCGGGGCAATGGAAATGACATCCCGAAAAATACACTGAGAGGGAGATACCGGGCGCCGCCGCGGTATCATCCCAATAGATTCCTGCAATTTTACTCATTCATCATCTACCTCCTTATATTTCCACTTGAAGCCGCCGTGTGTCTTTAATTTTCCACGGCAGACTTTGGAGATAGTAGAGCAATCACATCCTGTTTGCCGAGCGGCTTCATTTACACTTTTATATTCATTAATTATATTATCATTTTTATCTAATTGTAATACTGTATATGCTCCACCTTGTTTAGAATTATAAGGAGCAATTTTTTTAGGGAAATCATCAGATTCTTTACGCTTGATTTGATAGTTCCTAACTGATTTTCTAATACCTTGAATTACCTGGTATACAGTACCATAATGGACTCCTAATTCGCGTGCAGTAGATGCAATATTACACATTTCTTTTATAAAATTTCCATCTAAATCATATAATAATAATTGGCATCCATCTGAACGTTCCCCGCAATGGTCACCACCAGGGGAAGCATTATATCCATTATGATATGTATCATAATATTCAATCCAATATCTTTCTCGTTCATTTAATAGTTCTTTTGGACATTCTTCTATAATTTCAAAATCAAAATTATCTTCTCCATATTTTATAATTGCTTTATGAAATGGAGAATTACTATCTTTTCCGCGGCAATAAGCATCATTTATATGACTTCGCCGCCGGGCGCTTATATCTGTAGATTGGCCTATATACATATGTCCATTTATTTTATTAGTAAATTTATAAATTCCGCATTTTGGCATATTCAACACCTCATAATAAATTATTGAGAAGCATTATTACTTCCATAGTTTAAGTAATAATGCGACTCAATAATTATATCATTTTCTTCCATAGTTTGACTAATTTTTTTGGGGATAGATTATGATTCATCGCCCTTGGAGAAGTTCATCTACCGGCTCATCTCCCTAGCCCCAATTTTTTTAATGAATATGCTCTACTCTTTGTTCTGTTTCACATTGCTTACCATAGTTAAATGCGGTTTTATAATTACCAGTTAAATATCCAGTTACTCGGCGTAAATGTTGAATATTAGTACTTCCGCATTCTGGGCATACATCGCTTATTTCATCTTGGAATCCGCAGTCTTCACACATATCTAATTTTATATTAACTGCGAAATATGGAATATCATGGTCCATCGCATAGTTAACAATGGTTTCAAGCGCCGGTATATTATTCTTTACTCCAGAAGGTACTTCTACATATGTAATACATCCGGCGCTAGAATATCCAGTTAATTGACTTTCAATATCAATCTTATCAAATACTGAAATATCATGCCATACGGGCACATGAATACTATTAGTAAAATATTCGTGGTCTGAGACATTTTCAATCTCACCATATTTGGCCTTAAACTTTTTCATTGCTGTATAACAAAGGTTTTCGGCAGGAGTATAATAGACACCGAAATTGAGCTTATATTCCTTTTTAAACTCTGCACATCTATCTTTAAATAGTTGCTCAATTCGTTTCGCTAGCGCCATTCCTTTTTCTGTGGTGTGGTCGCAACCAATTAAGATTTGAAGTGTTTCCGCAAGTCCTAGTTGTCCAATAACAATAGTACCATGCTTCAATGCTGAACGAATACCTTCTTCTGGATGATAGCCGAGCATTGTATTGTTTTCATACATAAACTTAGCGGACGCGGGAGACTGTTTACAAATCCATTCAAAGCGTTCAAGTAGCATATCTTTGGCTTCATGAATCTTTTTATCTAGACGGCCCATAAAGGCATCAATAAATACTTTCTCACTATATCCATCTGGATACATTAAATTATCCAATTCTTGTTTTATTTCCATTGCCAATGTTGGCATAATAATAGTTACTGGACAAATATTTCCGCGGCCATCTTTACGCTGTGGATTGACACCGGGTTCTGCATTTATGTCTGCGCCATTCGCAGTTCTACAACCCATGGTTGAAAAATACGTTGTTGGATCTTTTGGATCATATCCTGCATTTCCAGACCAATCAATATTAGCATAATTAGGATAGATACGTTTAGCAGTAGATTCAAGCGCGAGTAGGTATAAGTCATAGTTTGGGTCCCCAGGTGCGCGATTAATACCTTTTCCAAGTTGAAAAATACCGCATGGGAATATAGGCGTTTTATGATATTTACCTACGCCTTTAATAGAACCTTCTAATAATGCGCGAATTACCATTCGTCCTTCGGGTAATGTACAAGTACCATAGTTAATGGACGTGAAAGGCAACTGATTTCCGCTTCTAGACTGAAGTGTGTTAAGATTATGATACATCCCCTCAACCGCCTGTTGAAGTTCTTTTTTGGTCATTTCTAATGCACTATCACATACAGATGCTGGAAAGTAACCATATGTGTCTAAATCTTTTATACTAATATCTTCCGGCTTTTTGTTCTTAGTTTGTATTTCAAATATTTCTGGGAGAGTTTTCCTTTCAAATGGGCCAACAGTCCAAGTACTATTATCAGTGTTCTGTACTATTGTACATACCTCTTGTAGATGCTTATAATAACTCTTCCTCACATAAGGAACCATAGTCCAATCTAAATGAGTTGCGCTTACGCCGCCGAATTGCATTAAAGATTGTAGTTGGAAGATAACCGCTACAAGCTGAAAAGCAGTGTTAATAGAATTAGCTGGGCGCACATCAGTTTGTCTTGTGTTAAAGCCCTTTGCTAGTAAATCATCGAATGGAATACTTAAACAATTATGCATACCTACTGCATAAGCACTTAAATCATGAATATAAATTTCATTATTTAAATGATTGTTACGAGCCATTTCAGACATACAGAAATCAAGCGCATATTGTTTCATCATTTCATCTGAAGCTTCACCAACGCGGCCGCCAAATGAATGTTCATCTATATTTGCATTTTGGTTCTGTACATTAGAAGCCCTTAATTTTTCACTAATCGCGCGAATAAATTCAGTTGAATTTGCGCGCATAACACCATGCTTATAGCGATATTTAATATATGCTTTACTAACTTTTAAATCATAATCAGTTAAATAATCTTCTACTAGTTCTTGGATATCTTCTACTCCAAGTGGCTCATCCATTTCATGAGCAACATATTCTACTTCATCTGCAATTTCTTTAGCATAAGGTGGGAATCCTTTTTCTGTTGGATAAATTTCATGCCATGCTTTACATATAGCAGTTTGAATTTTTTCTTTATCAAAAGGTACTAATTGGCCTGTACGTTTACGAATCTGTAATCCCATTTGAATCACCCCTTAAACTTTTTTCCACAATATGGACATTCATCTGCATTAGAAAAATCATAATAATCATTAATCTTATGCGGGCATAGTTCTTGAAGTTCCTTAATTTGTTGCTTAATAATTGTAATTGTATCTTTTTTTTCCATAGTTGAAAGCGCGCGACGCAATTCATTATTAAGACTAATATATTGTGCTTGTACTTCGTTAGCAGTCATAACCATTTTCCTCCTTCTTGTACTGTTTCATAAGTTTGATAGAATAAAGTTTTTGTTTTTGGATACTTATTCATCATATATTCCATTTCTTGCTTTTCTATACTTGGAGACGTTTTCTTTCCTTTTGGTATTCTTTCAAAAATATTTCGTTTATTTCTATAACCATTATGACTCCATTCTACAATTGCTTGAGATAAGTTCTCTAATGGATTCTTCTTAATATTAGGTTCGGTATAAACTAATTTAATAGGAATATGTTGGCTCCAAAAAGCATAAAACAATTTCATCTTATAGATAAAATCTTTTTCATATTGAATTTTTGTTTTAAAATTTCCACCTAAACTAATAGCTACATTAGAAGCTGGAATTATTAGTTCAAGTAATTTTTTCTTATAATATTCCATTAAATATTTAACTTCATTTAATGGAATATTCATATCTAAAATAATTTGATTTTGCCGAGAAAATCTTGAGAAAGAATATAAATCAATAAATTGATTTATAGTTTTACAAAAAACAGGATGTATAGTATAGATACTGGAAGGTACATGAGAAAGTATTTTTTCAAAAGTATCTTTCCAATCTGGTGTAAAGATATTTCTATCATATAAATAAACCCGTTTACGGGGAATGATAGGCGGAATTGGTAATTTCTAATCATTTACCATCATTCGATAATAACTATCATCTAGCAAATGTCCTATTGCATTTATATCCGCACCTTGCGCCATTTTATCTTTTAAAAGGTCTTTATAAATAAAAGTGCGCGCAAGCGTATGATCTATTAAACTATTTTTAAATGGTACATATATTCCATTTGTAAAAGCAGAACCACCATATATAACATTACTCGCGCGCCGAAAAGCTTCTGGTACATTCGTATATTCTTTAAATTCACTGAATATATAGATTTTTTCATAACCAGTTAATTCGGTTTCATCTAATCCTACTAATCGGCAGAAGATATTTTCTTCTGCCTAATAGTAGCTGGCTAATTTCATTATCTCAAGATTAGGAGGGCAGAGTTCAAGGTTAGACTAACTTTGTAATGCTAAATCTACTAAACCTATCATTCTATCACCTCCATTCGTTCGGTTTGAAACTCTAATGTTCCATCTTCATGAATATCTGTAATTTTAGATATTACTGGATAAAAACTATCTTTTCGTTTCTTTGGAATAAAGTCGCTTCCTCGACGTATTCCTTGAACCATTAATAGAGTTCCGCGCGAAAACCAACTCTTTTCTATAACGTGTTTGCGGCCATCAATACCTTTTTGAGATAATTGTTTATCAAACATCGCATATTGATTCTTATAAATCTTAACATTTACAACCCCTGTCGGCGTTAATAATGTTACAGTATTTTTCATCTTATTTTTATCAATAACTGTTCCAATAATTCGTCTTAATTTATATACTCTAACATCATTACCATCTTTACCTTTAAAAATATAATCGACTTCAGGTTCTTCCGGTAGTTTAAAGAAATCATCATATAAATATTGTGATTCTGCAAGTTCATGCGGATGACTATAAAATGATACTGATTCCATTTCCCAATGAGATATACTTCCTGCCGCGTACTTATTAAACATTTCATCATATAAAGCTTGATTTAATTTCTTTAAAACTTCTTCTTTATTCGCTTTTAAATAATTTCGCATAGGGTCCATACCTTTCTGATATAAATTATCCCATACGACTGCGGAAATACTTACCCCATTTGATATATAATCAGCACTAAAATTATTTGCAATAAAGTTGATAGCCGCATCATTTAATTGATAATTTTCAACTTTCTTTTGCTGCTTTAAAAACTTATTAAATAAGAATAACTTCTTACAGAAACTTAATTCTTCTGGAATTAAATCATAATTAATAAGCATTTGCATATTCTGTAAAGTTAATCTTTGCTTCTTATCAGCAATCATATCAATGTACTTTGCCATAATTTCTTCTCGCGGTAAATCAACTAATTCATCAAATGCACCGCATTTAATTAAATTGGACATTTGAATTTTATTTAATTTAACTCTCTCTAAGAAATCATCCATAGAAGCAAATGGACGCTTTTCCATAATATCTTTTATAATTGAGATTGATAGTCTTGTTATGCCGCGAAGCCCATATAATATTTCATTTTTTGAAACAACAGGCGTAAATGTATAAGAAGAACCATTGATATTTGGTGGTGAAACTTTAATTCCATAAGTACCAAATCGACCAATTGCCGAAGCAACCTTGCCATAATCTATATTTTTAGTTTTTTCTTTCTTCTTATCTTCTTTCTCACCTTCAGTTACTTCATTTTCTTCTTCCCATTCTTCTTGCTCTTCTTCTTCTTCTTCATCTGGGTCTTCATCAGGTTCTGCTTCAACCACTAAAGATGCTTCACCATCTTCGTCATATTCAACAGTTTGAATACCACCGCTATCGACAATAAGATTTGCCGTATTCCAGAATATAATGGGAAAGAATCGTGCAAGATTCATTTCTTGCAATGCCACCATCGAATATGAATACGTGTGCGCCGCATTAAAACCATATCCACGACTCAATGCAATCTCGATATTCCATACATAATTACAGAACTTTTCGCTTAATCCCTTTTCTTTTACATTATCAAAGAATTGCTTTGTTAATGCATCATATTCTTTAGGATTTTTCTTTGCTATAGACTTTCTCAGTTTATCTGCAAACTGTAAGTCCCAACCGCCACATTCTGGTAATTGCACTAATTGCATAAACTGTTCTTGTGTAATTGACATACCATCTGAGATATCTAATTCACGATGCATAATCTTACGTTCTTCATTTGTAAGCCCCATCTGAATCATTTCTTTATCCCAATCTTGTGGCCGTTCCCTAAATCGTGCATACTTATCCAATGGACTTTCTGCTCCTTTTTCAGTTGCCATTAGACGAATAACTGAATTAAGAACTGCGAGTTCATCAACACTACGTGGATGTGTCAATGAAATACCACGTATACCACTCTGTTGTTCCATCTGGAATAATGATACGATTTCATGGTTCTGAACCATATCCCACATCTTTTTATCATCACGATTTATCTTATATACACCTAGTGTATTCTCATAGGTTTCTCTAAGATTTTTACCTTCTTTAATATATCCTTGCTCAACTAACAAATCCAAACATGCATGAATCTTATCGGCTGCTTCAACGCTTAACAAATCCATCTTAATCATTGAAACATCTTCAAGGTCATGTAACTCAAACTGAGTAATGATTGTACCATCGGGCGCGCGCATTAAAGCACTAGATTCTGTAAAATCTTCATCTGTAAATACAACGCCGCCCGCATGAATACCCTGACCACAAATTAAACCTTCAATTCTTTGAGCTACTTCCCAAAGCCCTGGATGCTTATTAACTTCATTTATAAAAGTCTGGTTTGATGGGATTCCATTTTCTTCATCACCATAATAAGTTTGCTTTAATGTATAAACCTGACCGCGCTCTGCTTGAATTAAGTTAGAAATATAAGCTGCTTCATCATTATCTATGCCCAAGCCGCGGCAAGCAGTTTGAATAGCTGATTTTGACTTTTCTGTCTTAAAGGTTGCAACATTTGATACTCGGTTTTCTCCATATACCTTTCTCAAATGCTCCAAAGTCTGTGCTCTACGAACGCCCTCAATATCAACATCAATATCAAGTACGGAAACACGAGCTGGATTCAAAAAACGCCAAGGATATGTCTTAGTTTTTTCTCTTAAACAATTTATTTGAATAATATCAAGCGCATAAAGTAATACGAATCCCATACCAGACCCGCGCGCCGGCAGTACAATTGTTCCTGCATTCCAACATTCATCTATAATCTTCTGAAGATTAAGAAAGTATGCTGACCATTGCGCCTTGTTTACTTGTGAAGATTCCCAAGTCATTCCTAAGCACTCATCTAACGCTTTATATGCTAATTCATTTTGTAAGTCCTCATGCTTTTCAATGCCATCTATAAGAGCTAAGACTAACTGACGATCTGCGAAATGAATTGATTTAATAAAATTAATTAGATTTGGCATTTTTAATGTATATTCTACTAATTCTGTTTGATTACGGGATGTAAATTTACGCCATGGCAAACTCGGAATCTTTAATGGCTTTAATACACTAAAATCTTCACACTTATCTTTTATCTCTCTAATTGCATTATACGCGGTCTCAATTTCTTCAACAGATAAATATTGGAAGAAACTACGAATTTCCTCATCATTCATCATATACGTTGTTGCATAGAATGAACGAACTTCTCTATCACCATCTTGTGAATTAAGAAATGCTTCATGAATTTTAGCTTCTTCCGGCCGCCCATAATGGCTGTCAGTTGTTATAATATATTTAATTCCAAGTTCTTTTGAAATCTTTAATAATTGTTTATTAACGAATACTTGTTCTTTTCCATTTGAAGGTTGCATTTCCAAATAGAAATTACCTTTACCAAATATATCCTCAATATATAAACACCAACGTTTTGCAGTTTCATAAAATTCTTCATCGCCTGTATCCATATATTGAAGTAAGAACTTATCTAGCTGAGAACCTAAGCAAGCACTTGATGCTATCAAGTGCCCTGGATTTGGCTTTACAATATCTTTTAAGTCCTGATAATAAGTTGGACGTCTGCGCTGGCGCCGACTCATATATGAGCGCTGCCATGCTCTTGTAGATAATTGACAAATCTGTTTATATCCAATCTTATCTTTTGCAAGAAGAATAAAGTGAAAATATCTATCTCTTGTCTTATCAAAGTTTTTTGCTGTTAAACCATTACGAGTAAGATATATCTCATTACCACGAATTAACTTAAAGTCTGGATGTGATTCTTTAATCTTCTTATAATACTTTTCTGCTTTAATATAACTTGATATAGTTTCATGGTCAGTGATTGCAATACATTCATGCTCTAATTCAATTGCTAAATCAATTAACCCTTCAACACGATTAATACAGTCACGAAGAGTCTCGTTACTATACATTGTGTGATTATGAAGACTCCCCGGATACTTGCTCATATTCTCACATCCTTATCATATTTATGAGGATAAAATTCACAAGGCTCGCAATAACGACTCATGTTATTTATTGGATGCTTGGTACATAACGCGCAATGTGCTAATGCATAACATAATTGCTTACTACCAGTTTTTCCAGTTTTTGAATTGGTAACATATTTAATACACTGGTCTTCAGTAATATCATTTATATTACCACTTATAATAGATAACATTTCATCATATAATGAAAACCATTTCATATCTTCATCCAATTTAAATTCATGTTGCATGAATCGTTTATTAAGTTCTTCATCTTCACTTCCTAAGAATATATAACCTTGTGACACTATATCGCTCTCCTTTTATCTATATCTATTATATCATAGATTTTATTATTTGTCAATCAATCACTTTATATTGTCTAACCATCCCATCTACCACATTCTAGTAAGTATATTGTCTATAACTGCTATTTCTTCGGGGCTATCCTCAATATTAGTACCTTCAATTAACTTTTCTTTACATATCTGAATTAAGTCTTCTCGATTATCATTACAACAATCCATTTTCTTTTCTCCTTATATAAAATTTATTAATTTACAATAAATCGTGTTTTGCAATATGGATATATTGATTTCTTAAAAGTCCATATATAGCCATTGTTTCATCTTGAGTAAAATTAAATTTATCTGAATCTATCTTTTTAATTACATTAGATAACAATTCTTTATCAAACATATGTTTGTTTCTTACGTACAATCTCATTTCTATTACTGGAGTGATTTCAGAAGTCATATTTACTATTATCCTCCTTTAATTCATAATCATCTATAAATAGCTGAATTGAAGTGCGCCCATTAAATGTATTAAGATTGCCGCGCCCATATACTGTTAAACTTTTTGTTCTGTTTTGAATCACCTGTTCAACAAACTCCGTATCTTTAAATCGTACATAATCAATTCCATTATATGAAATCTTCATACTATCCTTATTCGCGCCCATTGGCATAACACTCATTAGTGGAATATTTTCTACAACGAACTTAATTTCATCTATATGATTACCAAAATATTCTGGATGTTCTACCAATGATTTGAGTAAATCTTTATTATCATGTGTACCATCAAGGATATAATCTACCACATAACAATTCTCAAAGTCGGATGCTTTTAAATGAGTATTGGCATAATTTAATAATGATTCAATACGATTACCTTTTACTCCAAAGCCTGCCGCAGAATCATGTCCTGCTGTATAGGTAGTAAACCCGCTTTCTTCCAAGAATTTCTTAAAACTGGGCAGTCCCGCAAAATTACCATCAGAACGAATACTTCCTTGTACTTCGTCATTAGAGTTTCTGCGGCCAATCATTACTGGCTTATGATATTTTGAAACAACATTCATTGCAATTAAACCAGTTAGTTCTTGTGGAATATTATCAAACCCATCTACTTCTACAAAAATAATATTATTATCTGTTAAACTATCTTTTTGAATTTTAAAATCAATAATGCTAAGGGCTTGTTCTTTAATTCGGTCTTGTCGCGCTTTGGCGTTTTTCCCAATCCGAGCAGTTTTCTCGGCAGCAGTCTCTGTTTCTCCTGGCGCCGCGCCGCGTTTTGTACTTGGCAATTCTTTAAAAGGTTCAATAAAACAATAGAACATAGCTTCTTTTTCTTCAATCGTTCCTACGCGAGTAATGGCATTAATAAGTGGAGCTATATAAAAAGCAATATCAATTGCAGTAAGACCTTCATAAGGAGCAATTGCTTTGTCCTTTAATGAATATGATTGCGCTTCAATAAGACTCTTAAAGCCATCATTGCGAATATTTTTTAAACCTTCCATTATAATATAATTTGTTTCAGTATAGGTTCTATCCATTACATCCGCAATTTCACCTAGCGCGGCTAAATCTATATAATTATGTGCTTGACTGATTCCTAATTTATTATCTAAAACCTCACAAAACTTATATACCATACCAGCGCCGCAAAGTGCCTTATCAGGATAATCTGGAGAAAGCTGATTATTTACTATAATTGCAGTAGGCGTGATTGGAACAATTGGATTTCCTTCTGAATCATATTCTTGCGAGTGGTGGTCAATAGCTATAAAATCCATGCCTAATTGTCCTAACCGCAATTGTTCTTGTGCATTATAACTCGCGGCATCAGGACAGATAACTAAGTCCCATCTACATTCATTTTCAATCCAATCTATCTTATCATCAAGACCATGTTGCTTATGAGTGTGTACGGTAAATTCCAGCTGTGCATTTGGAAATATATGCTTAATATATAACCATAAAATAGCACTACTAGTATAACCATCACAATCAGCATCCACAACTATTAAAATAGAGCTATCTTTTCTTAAATGATACAGTAATAAATCTGCGGCTTCATTTATATTCTTTAAATCATATGGATTATATTCACAAGCTTTAGATGGAGATAAGAATTTTTGTACATCTTTAACTCCTCTATCAACTAGAATTTCCTTTAGTGCCTTTTCTGGGTCCTGACTATAATTATTTCTTAATCTATATTTCATGGCTTACCCCTTTCTTTAATGTATTTTTATTCTATTTTTATAAAGTATTTCAAATATTTCTTTTCCCTTATCAAAAGGAGAATCTTTTTCATTTAATAAGTTATCTCTATCCCATATATAATAAAAAGTTGCTTGATTGCTATATTTTTTACACATATTTTCAAGTTTCTTACGATAGGCACGCGCTTGTTCAGAATAACAATTTGTATATTCTTTATCAAACGCAATTGTTATTTCTTCTACGTTTAATATATCTGTTAACAAACGGATTTGATATTTATTAATATTTGAACCACAACAAGCAACAGTATTACTTAATTTTCCATAATATCCATCATCTAATAGAACAGATTTTTCTCCCTCAGCAATAATTGCACTTCTTCGCGCGCGAATACCATCTTGGTGCTCATAAACCCCATATAAATTAAAATGAAGCGGGTGAGCGTATAAAGTATTACCAATTTGCATTGGGCGATACTTTCCATATATTTCTGCTTCTTCTTTATCTAATGTACGCCCACGAATACCAACTAATCGTCCATTTATATCTAGATGTGGAATAGTGATTTTATTTTGACTTAAAGAAAAACCGATATGAAACTTATCCATCACTTCGGGCTTAATTCCATCTTTAATCCAAGATGGATGATACATATGTGTAAAATAAGATAACATACTACTTGGATACTCTGTTAACACTGGTATCTCGCTATCAAATTGATATTTAGATAAATCCAAATCTGGTTTATATTTTTTTGTCGTTGAAATATGCAAATGTTTAATACATTTTTTAACATAATCAACTGCTTCCTCGAATGATACTGGATGATAGTTTATCCGCATTACTTTTTGATATAAAGTAAAAATTGACATTGCTTCATTACATTCAGTATAGCATCGGAAAATTTTATTATTTTGATACCAATAGAGTTTCATTGATTCTGCTTCATCAAGTGGATTGTGACAAATTGTTGGACAGACTAAATATCCCTTATCTTCATATAGTGCAATTTGTTCAACACCCAAGCTCTCTAAGAATATTTTTACATCCTCTAATGTAATTGAATCAATAATATCTTGTATTGAAACATCAAGTAAATCAAGGTCAGGGTCAATGCCTTGTAAAGATGCTACCATTTTATTCTTCTTCCTATTCTATTATAATTGGTTTAGTTTTAGAACTGTAATATAAGTTAAGCGGCTCCTGTATTGGTTGATTCGCTGCATTTGTTACAAACAAATCTTCACGCTCACCCGTACCCAAATGAATACGTGTCCAAATACGAATCATTTTATATCGGCCTCGCCGCATTTTATATATATCTAATACATGAGTAGGTCGTCTATCAGGTTCCAAAAATAATGGGTCAATTACTCCTTCACGCGCGGAAGCTTTCAAAGTTGCAAGAATTGTATTCCATCCTTTATCTGAAATACGTGACATTACATAACCGCAGTCACATTTATCGGCAATTGCTTTTGAACCACGGATACTTTTTTCATCTTTAAATGCCATCTCATCATCATTCATTCCCAACGCATTAACCTGAGTTGCGGAAAAGATAAAGACATTATAATCTTTTGCAATTTGTTTTAATTGATTCGCCATTAACATTAGAATTACGTCCTCGCGCAACCCATTATTCGTAAACTGCGTAACCATGCTAGCGGTAGTATGTATATAATCGAAAAAACAATATTTAATATTATCTATAGTCACATATTTTCTAATCGTGGCTTCTACATTCTGTAGATTAGGTTCACTAATTTCTTCAATAATAAAATAGCCACTATATTCTTCCATAATCTTTGCGGCCATCTTTACTCTTGTTAGCTCACCTAATTCATATTTACCTCTAATAATATGGTCTTCATCGACTCCAGATAAATAAGCTAACATAATTGTTTGAAGCTCTTCAATATCCATTTCAGTTACTATAAACAACACTTTTCGTGGTTCAACTGGCTCACCATTTAATTGAAGTTCTTCAACAAAACAATTCTCTTTAAATGACCAATGTTTAGGATAAGCAAGATGACAAGCATCAAATATACTTGTTCGAGATTTACCGCCAGAAGTACTTGCCGCTTTAAGAAATAAGCATCCTTCGCGCGCACCCCTACATACACTACTAAATATATGTCCTTCTAAACTTGGCCCAACGCTAGGAGAGTCCTGTAAATCTTGAATCAATTTCATTACCCCTTCCGCGGGGTCACCATGCATCCTGCCGCCATTTAAAAATTCATTTCTAATATCAGAATATTTCTTTTCAACACTATTTAATATTTCTTCAAGTGTCGCTTCATCAAGTTTCTTTTTTAATTCAACTTCTTGTGCTGGGTCAGTTACATCTTTATCATCAATAAAGTACTCACTAATATCATATTTTGCATTTTTTAATTTTCTTAACAACGCGCATTTTTTTAAACGTCTATAATTCATATCAAAGTTGCCTAATTTAGCGCTATTATAAGCAATCTTTAGAAAATCAAGACCATTGCCGCTTTGATAAATCTGTGCGGCTCGGCCGCCCACTCGTTCAATTTCTTGGTCTACTTCTAGCGGAGAAAGTTCAATTGCTCCTTCTTCATATAACTTTTTTATTGCATTAAAACATACACGAATTACATCTATATCAAAATCTGTAACTCGAATATCCATATATTCTAGCAATAATACTGGCTTTAACATTAGACAACCGATAATTTGACGATACGCCGATTTATCGGAAAGAGTCATATATCCACCCCTTATTCATCAAATAAGCCATCTTCCAAACTTGTAACCTTTCGTTCTTTTTTATTTTCTCGTATAACGATATTTTCTTCTGTAATTTTTGTATTAGCTAGCGCCGCCGCGATACCCAAAGTTTTATTTTTCTGCGCTTTTTTCCATTGCTTTGCTTTTTCCATTGACCATGGCGCCACTAACCCTAAACTTTCCTATAGTGTACTACGTTTTTCTACATGATATAGATATTCAAGACAATCAATAATAGATTCGTCAGTATATCCATAAGTATTGATTAAATTTTTTCTTTGTGTCCAGATAAGCGGCCCTGGTGTTTTAATACCAAAGATTTGGCATACTTTAGTTGAAAAATTATCGCGCGAGAGTCGCTGTGCTAAACAATCTTTACAATACCATTGTGAAGTTTTCCCAGAAGCAGAAAAATATTGTACTAATTCATCTTTACGGAAATCTTCTTTACATCCATAGCATTTACGAGTAAATTTCATATATTTCTCCTTTACATATTATTCTAAATACAGTATACAATAAGTTCTAAAAAAAGTCAAATAAAAAAGGAACAACACCAAAGTATTGTTCCATAAAACTATGATTAATCACATAAGCTGCTTTACTTCATCAATAAAGTATTCAACCAAGCTACTTTGAGAAGGCACAGCCTGACTTAGTTTAAAGTCCTCAGAACCAAATACCTTCTTAATAATATCCTTCATAATCATCAGATGCTGGTCTTTATTTTCTTCGCCACCAATTTCCAAATACTTAATCCAAATTTCTTTAGCTTCAGCCATTACTTCTGTAAACGGACGATCTTTAATCTGAGCAATTTCTGTATGGTCAGTTACTTCTGCGCCATCAAGCTCCACAGCTTTGTCGATGGCGTCACCAATAGCATCAACTAGTTCTTTATATCCAAACTTAATCTTTGGAGCTAAGTATTGATAACGGCTACCTGCGAATATAGTAGGCGTAGATCGTGTATACAAATATCTTTCGGATGTTCCATCAGGATTCATCTACACCTGTAGATAACCAATAATATCTACAATAGAATTAATAATCGTATACGCTTGATTGGGTAGATCTGGCGCGACAGCAGTAATAGCTTCGCCATCTTCTGTCCGCATTTCTGTCGGTTTTTCTTTGCTATGGGCAATAAACAAAATACCAAATCCTAGTAGCGTTATCTCGCGCCAAAACTCAGAAAATTCTGTCTTTAGCATATTCCAACCCTGACCCCACGCTATATCCCTAATACTGTCTTGATTTTCGCGCTGACAAATATACTTTTCGCATAGTTGCCAAGCGATCGAAGCTGTATCTACAACAATGGAATCATACATTTCTTTTGCTTGCGGTTTGCGAAGCTGGGTAAGTACTTTTTTAGCATCAGTCCAGCGTAGAATAGGAACACCACGAATACCAGCTAGTGCATTGGTGCCTTGTTCAAAATTCATAAACAAAGCACGAGGAAGCTAACTTCCAAATGTGGATTTACCTGTCTTTGGTTGACCATAAATCAATAGGAACTTTCCCTTAAGATCACGAGAAATCTTGGATGGTTCTAAGGAGAAAATATCAATATCTGCCATTCAAATCACCTCTTACTATAAGAGAGGAAGTAAGGCTTACGCCTTACTCCCAATCATACTTATGAGCAGTAGTTTCTGGAGCATTTGCGGCAGAAGTATTTGTAGAGGCTTTCTTTCTGGCATCAATCTGCTTCTGTTCGATAGCAGCCTTGCGCTCGATAAAAGCTTTCTTAATATCATTTTCGTCATATGCAAACTCATCTTCCTTTGGTTCATCATCACCAGTTGTAATAATGAGTTCACGAACAAACTGTGTAGTTGGACCTTCGGGAACATCTTCGCCCCAACCAGAACTCTCTCCAGAGGGTGCGACTTCCTCAGATGTAACTCGAATTCTTCCCTTTACAGTTACAGTCTTATTGATAGCCCAATTACGAGTAATATAATCAATTGTATCAGGATTTTCGACGAAAAACTCAACTACATCAAGCTTTCCACCATACTGGACTACGCCGCCCTTAATCTTTAGACGACCAGTAACATCACCGTCACGATTGATTTCCTCATCCATTGACATAATAAAAATCTCAACGATAAAGGATGCGGCGTCCATCATTGTATCCTGAGCACGGTTAACAAAAGAACCGCGAATCTGCCAGCCATCAATTAGCTGACCAGTACGAGAAATAAAATAATTTTCCTGAAGCGAAGCGCCAGTTAGACGAATACGGTCTGCCTTTTCTAGACCAAAATCCTGTACGGACTTCATCGTTTCAAGTTCCTTTAAGCTAGCCCATGCTGGATTAGCCTTACCAGTAGAAGTATGTTCCGTCGCAAAGATGCTAATCGGTACTTCACTAGTTTCATTCTGATTATTATATGTCTGAGTTGTACGAATAACTACATTCGCGCGCTTATAGGGTCTACCATCAGAAAGAGTACCAGACCCAAACTGTACATTCAAAAGCTTTCCTACTAGATTTAGTTTATTTGTTGCCTGCGTTGTAATTGCTTTACTCATTTTATTTTTACTCCTTTCTTAATTAAAATTCATCTGTTGCTGTAGTTGTTGCTGCCTTCTTCTTCGCGGCACGTTCAGCCGCCTTTCTCTCCTTCTCAGCTAGCTTTTCTGCGGCCTTCTGAGCTTCTTCTGCTACAGGGTCATAAGCTAGACCTTCTTCGGTTAGTGTATGATATGGAACCTTACGAATCTTTGCCTTACGAGTTTCGGTCGCAGGAGTTTCTTCAACTTCTTCTACGCGAGTCGTAATTGCATATTTCCTCTTAATTAGATTATTTATAGAACCCGTTACGGCAGAAAGTGGGATGCCTAGTTCCGCCGCAATCTCCTACTTACTATATTCCTTACCAAAATTCTTCTTGAGTAGATTTAGTACCATTTCGCTGTTTACAGTCATTTTCGTTTTCTCCTTTTATTTAAAATAATTATTTTTATATGAGCTTTCGCTCTTTACATAAATATTATATCATAATTTTTATTAAAGTCAAGTATTAGGTTCTTCCTCAATAGAAAAACTTTTTTCCAGCAATTCATCAAATGATTCATCTGATGTATCAAGCAACTTCTGAAGCTTTGGAATTAAATCATTACGATAGCCTTCAATAGCCTTTCTACGTAGAGAAATCTGTCCTTCAAGTTGTTCAGCAATTACAAAAGCACCAATTGCTAACTTTGCACAATCTGCCTTATCGACTTTATAATCTTCACCGGCAGCAGTAATACGCTCAAGTAGGTTATTAAAATCATCACGCATTATTTCAGCAGTCTTATAACCTTCTTCATCTTTCTTTTCTTTATCATAGTCCATTACTTGTTCCGCAGAAATTGCAGTAGCTTTAGCGATTTCTTTAAATAAATTAATATATCTTTTATTCATATTTTACTCCTTTTACCGCTCGTCCGGTAATTTTATATTCTTTAGTTCCTACCCATTGAGCATCTTTTACATAACCATCAGAATCCAGTTTAATTGCTTTTACACCTTTAGTAAGACGTCCAGTATAGCTAATTTCACTTAATGGATAACAATTATAATAATCAGTGTTTGCGATAACAACAATCTTATCATCATCATCACTACTTAAAACAACATTAACTATTAAATCATCATCATCCATTTTATTAATAGCTACACCTTTTTTCGCGCGGGCGAGATATTCATTTATATAACTCTTTTTAATAAAGCCTTTTTTAGTAACGCAAGTTATAGACTTATAAGCATTAAAACTCATAGTATCAATTAGTAGGCGCGGATGTTCTCCTCCAATATCAACTATATCACTTATCTTATATTCTTTATCTAATTTTAGCTTACTAAGAGGAATATTATACATTTTTCCCGCATCGGTAATCAATGTAAGAGAACCAAAATTCGTTGTATATATAGTATTTTGCTTTTTTAAAGCAGCAACTTTATTTTTTTCTTTAATATGAAAGCTTGTCATATTAGTATATACAACTACAATATCTTGCTCTTTAATTTCTTCTGGCTCCTCTTCATCACCTAAAGTATTTGTAATTTGTGTACGTCGTGCATCACCAAACTTTTCTGATACTATATTTAGTATTTCAATTAATTTCTCATCTAAAGCGGTAGGTTCAGATAATAGGTGATTACACTCGCCTATAAATCTAGTAATTTCTTTCAACTCTGTATTCAATTTCACGCCGTCAAGTCGGCACAGAGAAGATAGCTTCATGGCAAGAATTGCTTCAACCTGTTCTTTATTGAATTTATATTTAGCCATCAATGCAGCCGCAGCGTCCTTTGGATTATCACTACCTTTAATAATAGCAACAATATCATCAATATTCGCCAAGGCAATTAATAATCCGTTAATAATGTTTTCGCGTGCAAGTGCTTTATTTAAATCAAATTCAATCATATTACGCTTACATTCTCTAATATGAGTAATATAAGCATCACATGCTTCACGCCATCCAAATACTTTTGGGAATCGCCCCTTCTCCAAAAGAATCATATTTACAGCAAAATGATTTTCAAGTGAAGTATCATGATATAACTTAGCAATCATTTTGTTTGGGTTTTGCCCTTTAGATAGATAAATACGAATATCCGCAGTTTTCTTTGTATGGTCAATAACTTTATCAATGCCATAATCTGGATTTTCATTTACTAATGATGCAAGTTGATCCATTACAGTATTAGTAAATACTCCATATGGGAGTTCTGTTGCTTGAAGCATATTTTCTTTAGGTTGATAAGTTATTTTCGCGCGCAGGCGTATAGATTTACCGCGCCCATCTCGCAAACTTTCTTTTACTTCAGCAGCATTTGTAAGAATACCGCCAGTAGCAAAATCTGGGGCACAATAAATCTGATCAAAATCAACTGAAGGGTCTTTGATGATTTTAATAAGTGCATCATTAACTTCTTTAAGATTGAACTGAGGTACAGAAGTTGCCATAGCAACAGCAATACCTTGACAACCATTTACAATATTCCAATATCCAATAGAAGGGAATACAGATGGAATCTGTTCTGAATCATCATAATTCCAGTACCATTCTGTAATGGCATTTTTCTTTAGGCCATCAAATATAAAATCTGCAACTTCGCCAGCCTTCATTTCAACATAACGAGCGGCCGCATGACTATCGGGAGATGAAGGATTACCATAACTACCTTGTACATCTTCTAGCGGATAGCGGCTTGACCATGGCCTTGCCGCACGTATCAATGCATCATACATTGCTACATCGCCATGGACATATGATTGAGACATTGCAGCCGCGACACTCTTCTGAGCCTTTTGAAACTTATCCTTATGAGTGAGTTTATTGGTAAATTGTGCATATAGACCTTGCCGCAAACCGATTTTTAGCATGTCTCTTACATCGGGTAACGCACGCTCCTGAGCTATAGAAGCTCCGTACTTTAGAAATGCATCTTCGATGGTGCGCTGAAAGTCTACGTTTTTAATCATCTTCTCACTCCTTTCTTTTTATTTATTATAGCATAAATTTTAGTGCTTGTCAAATAAATAATCTAGTTGCTATTGTCGATATTCTTTTTCAATATTCTGTAAATATAAAATATAATTAGCAAGTGTTTGAGGTATAATAATTTTTTCACATACATTATCTGATACGCAAATAATATCTTTTCCTCGGAATCTGCCTATATAACCTTCCGCCATATTCTTGCTCCTTTAATTATTCAAAATATTAAAATCAACATTATCAAACAAGAAATCCCGACGTCCCTCAACTTCCGTACCCATAAGCATCTTTAATGATTCCGCCGCGGTTTCTACATCATTAATAGTAAGAATATCTAAACGCCGATTTACAGGATGTAGCATAGACTCTTCCATATCTTCTGCCACCATTTCTCCTAAGCCTTTATAGCGACTTTGTTCCCATCCACTATGAGTTTTCTTTAGTTCCGCAAGTTCATCTTCATCGTAAGCATAGACATGCTGTTTGCCTTTACTTAATCTATAAAGCGGCGCACGTAACCAACCAAGTCGTCCTTCTTCAATGAACTTGGGCATAAGTACATAGAAGAGAGTTGCAATTAGACACATAATAGAATATCCATCTACATCAGCATCTGTTGCAATTGCGACCTTTCCGTAATTAAGCTTTTTCTCATTATAGCGTCCTTGAATACCGCATCCAAGCGCCATAATAATATCAGATACTTCTTGATTTTCCAGACATTCTTCTAATGGATGCTTCATTAGATTCTTTACTTTACCACGCACAGCATAAAGTGCTTCTGTCTTTACATCGCGCGCAGGCATCAAACCACCAAGGGCTGAATTGCCTTCACAAATAATTA